>CAEZYL010000009.1_pt1 | contig 23835 bp, 23 predicted proteins | sample 7265501 | NCBI WGS metagenome assembly CAEZYL01 (sample SAMEA6813933, study PRJEB35770) | freshwater metagenome | biome: Freshwater; feature: Freshwater reservoir; material: water | place: Czech Republic | collected 2017-04-14 | depth 30m m
ACGGGTGGAACTACATATTCGACCGAAGTTTATTTCGACAAATGGGCCGGAGCGACGATTGCAGGATTGCAGTTACCTGATCATGCAAATCAAAGTGTGATCTCTAAGAATGTGACTAACTTAGTTGTTACCTCTAACTACACCGGTGCCGGTAAAGTGAAAACCGGCAGCTTTGCACTTGGTCGGTTAGAGATGTGGCCCTATAACTACTCACCTGCGTTATCTGGATTGTCGCCACCAGGAAATGCATCAACGTTTGACTGGGATGACACGATCTCTGTGGTTACAAACGGCCACGGTTCCTATCAAATTCATAATCTCACCGATACCCAAACAATTATCGCTTGGAACATGCATCGCTCTGGTGGACCTGCTGAAATTGGAATGGGAAATAGCACTGGTTCTCATCCTGACTGGACATCCGGTGGAGGAACATGGACAAATACAAATTTCCTCATTCAAGTCTCTGTGGGCATAAGTACCACTTCGGGAACTATCGGAAATCCAACCGCCTCCGGGAATTTCAGTAAGGGTAAGGCGTTGACACTTACGGCAGTTACTAACGGGCCAGGAAAGGTAACTTTCTACACTCGCGGCAAGCGGATTCCGGGATGTGTTGGCGTTCAGGTGGTCGATTACTCGGGATTGTTAAAAGCCATATGCACCATGAAACCAGATACATCTGGCGCGCTGAAAGTTAATGCGAGCTACACGTCTAATACCTCTGCCTATACGAATGCGTCATCTGGCGTTTCTGAGTTCGCTATTGGACGTCGTAGTGGGGCTCGATAATAAGTAAATGGAAGTCTCTTCCCTTTTTGAGCGACCTTGATATTCTCGACCGATGAAGTACGAGAGAGTTTTTGTTCTCAGCCCAGGCCGGGCGGGATCTAAGACCTTTGTTGAGGCCTGTTCTCACTTAACAAATTACTCAACCGCCCACGAATCTCGAGCGGCTCTGCTGGGTGAAGAACGATTCGCATATCCACTTGCGCACATCGAGGCCGATAATCGCCTTACCTGGTTTCTCGGCCCTTTAGGAGATCACTTTGATGGTTCGAACGTTCTATATGTTCATCTGAAGCGAGATAAGGAATCCATCGTCGATAGTTTTTTGCATAGGTTGCGTAATAGCGAATATCGGGCATCGATAATTGCCGCATTTGCTCATGGAATTGTAATGAAACCAGGGGATTGGAAACCAGAAGAAGAGATCGAAGTTGCCAGGTTATATGTGTCGACGGTGCAATCCAATATTGAACATTTTCTTCGTGGGCGCAAATCAGTTGTCGTTAACCTCGAGGATGGCGGAGTAAGTTTTCGAGATTTCTTACAGGAGATTTCGGCAGAAGGGGATATCGAGCAATCGGTGAGAACTTGGTTGACCGTGCATAACGCGCGCTAGTTATCGCTTCTTACTCTCTGCTTCTCTCGCTGAAGTTGGTGGACCGTACTGGGATCGAACCAGTGACCCCCACAATGTCAATGTGGTGCTCTACCGCTGAGCCAACGATCCTTGCTGTCGTGCTTTTATAACGAGGTTATCGTACCTGAAGCACGCTATCCCTCAAAAATTATTTGCCTGCCCGTCCAAAATCATCTTCAATGCGCTCAATATCGTCCTCTGCAAATGATGTCCCTGTTTGAACTTCGACAAAAATAATCTCGTCGGTACCTGTATTAGCTAGGCGATGGAGTACTCCGATTTCGAACTCAACAGTGTCTCCGGGTCCGACTGGGGATTGGACGCCATCAATAGTCACAACGCCAGTTCCTTGAACTATGAACCAATGTTCGGCACGGAATTTATGTCGTTGATAAGAGAGTCTGGCACCAGGATTCATCCAAATGCATTTGACCTTGTGGGTGGCAGATTCCTGCAGTACTTCATAGCGACCCCATGGTCGTTCTGATTTTTCGAGATCCGCCATCTGCTTATCTTCCCTTAGTTCTATCTAAAGTGTCATTGCTTTCTGGTGAAAATGATGGAGGTCGGAACGGGATTTGAACCCGTGTGGCAGGATTTGCAGTCCTGAGCCTCGCCTCTCGGCCATCCGACCTTGTCTTCATCGCACATATGCATTTAATAAAGCGAGTTATTGCCGACTGAGAGCGGACGACCGGGTTCGAACCGGCGACCTGAACCTTGGCAAGGTTCCGCGCTACCAACTGCGCTACGTCCGCGTATTAACTTGTGAGGGAGCAATCTAGCGCAAAATCCCCCCGCCTAACCAATCGAAGGGAATTCTTAAAGATAGCGTTCGCTCATGAACTCGACCCTCGCTCCGCGCTTCTGGATGGATGGGTTGCTGGCTACGGATTTGCTTGAGATATCGCATGATCCTGCGGCTTTAAATTCCCCAGGCTTCTGGGCTGTAATGGCTACATATGAAGGCCAATGGACCTGCGCCAAGTTTGCGACGGTGATTCAGGCTTCGGTTCCGGCCGCCTCGTGGCAGGGAGTAAATACTCCTTGGGTAAGTTCCCATTCGCGCGAGGAATACTTGCAATATGTGGAAGATATTCGAGGCGAAATTCTTGCGGGCAATATCTATCAAGCTAACGCTTGTCGAATTTTGAGCACGGCATTTTCCGGTTCTCTCGATGGACTCTTCCAACAAATCGCGAAGGATAATCCAGCGCCCTACATGGCTTATCTCAACATTCCTGATTGGGAAATTGCCTCGGCCTCCCCGGAACTCTTTATTTCGATAGATGATCAAAGAATGATTACAGGTAAACCCATTAAGGGAACTTCTCGAACGAGAGAATTCGGCGAGAAAGATCGGGCCGAGAACATCATGATTGTGGACTTGATGCGAAATGATTTTGGGCGAATCTGTGAACCCGGTTCGATTACGACGCCACGTCTGCTTGAAGTAGAACAACACCCTGGTCTCTTTCATCTCGTCTCTGACATCCAAGGCAAACTCAGAACTCAATCGCAATGGAGCGAGATAGCCGATGCCTTAATGCCTCCTGGCTCCATTAGTGGGGCGCCAAAAATTGCAGCCATGAAGGAGATTTCTAAGCATGAAAATCTACGTGGGCCCTACTGCGGAGCATTGGGCTATGTACATAATGGAATTGCGAAGTTATCGGTCGGAATTCGGATGTTCTGGCGTGAAGGTACAGGTGATCTGCAATTTGGAACCGGCGCTGGAATAACGTGGGGAAGTGTGGCGCAATCTGAATGGGAAGAGACAGAATTAAAGGCAGCACGTCTTATGTCAATTGCATCTGGAAATTTTCAAGGATGATGAGCTCATGAGTTTCTGGTATCGCGGACAAATCCATCATTCCAATGAAATATCTCTGCCCATTGATTCGATGTCGTGGCAGCGAGGGGATGGAATTTTCGAAACCCTCAGAGTCGTAAATGGAACTCCCTATTTCTTGAGGCGACATCTTGATCGACTTTCTACTTCGTTGGAACGTTGCGGTTTCCCATCCCTGGACCTCGAATATGTGACCAATGCGGCCATTGATTTAGCGAAAAATGGAACTAAGGCACAACTCGAACGAATGCGAATCACTGCCTATCGCGATGGAGAACTAATCATGACTCTAACGGCTAGTAAGCCAAGTGTCGGTTTGCAGCATTTCATGGTGAGCAGAGCGCCGGTTAATAGTGCATCGCTTATGAGTGGCAACAAAGCGGCTTCCTATTTTGAATTTATGCAACAGCGAGCGATTGCGGAAAGGTCGGGATTTGGTGATGTAATTCTGTCGAATATGAACGGCGTGATAACCGAAACGAGTTTGGCAAATCTTCTTCTCGAAATTGATGGAACTTTACGAACGCCAACTTTGGAGTCAGGTGCGCTGCCCGGGATAACCCGTTCACTTATTCTTGAATGGTCACCAGAGATCATTGAAATCGATACCCATATAGATGAACTGAGCAAGGTCACCGCTGCAGCCTCAGTGTCCAGTGTTTTTGGCGTGGTTCCTATCGAATCCATAGAGCATCGAACTCTTGTGCGCTCCGCTAAGATCGCTGAAGTGAGTAAGGTTTTTGAAGAGCGCGCTTTAATGAACCCAAGCTATTGAGAGTTATTGGTAACCTAACCCCATGTCCGGGATTTCCATAGAAGTTGATGGAGCGGCTCTAACAGTAGAGGCCGATCAACGCCCGACCCATATTTTTGCCGATCGGCCAGAAGTTGTCGTATGTAAGGTTAATGGCGAGCTCAAGGATTTATGGACCGAACTTGCGGCAGGAGACCGAGTTGAGGGCGTCACCATCGATTCTCCTGAAGGGCTTGCAGTGCTTCGTCACTCCACTGCACACGTTCTTGCCCAAGCTGTTCAAGAAGTTTTTCCTGATACAAAGCTTGGAATTGGTCCGCCGATCACAGATGGTTTTTATTACGACTTTGACCCAGCAAAGCCATTCACGCCGGAAGACTTGGAAAAACTCGAATCGGCGATGCGCAAGATTGTAAAAGCTGGACAACGTTTCCGTCGCCGAGTTGTTACGGATGATCAAGCACGCACAGAACTTGCACACGAACCATATAAGTGCGAACTCATTGGTTTAAAGTCCACTGCAACTGATGACGAATCCAATGTTGAAGTTGGCGCTGGCGAATTAACGATTTATGACAATTTGGGTCGCGATGGTCAGCCTGCTTGGTCAGATCTCTGTCGTGGACCTCATCTTCCTTCGACCAAACATATTCCTGCTTTCAAATTGATGAGATCCGCGGGTGCTTACTGGCGTGGTTCTGAGAAAAACCCGATGTTGCAACGCATCTATGGAACGGCCTGGCCTTCACAAGAATCCCTTGATTCATATTTGCAATTGCTGATTGAAGCCGAGAAGCGGGATCATCGTCGGCTAGGAGCAGAGCTCGATCTCTTCTCCTTCCCGGAAGAGATAGGTTCTGGGCTTGCGGTATTTCATCCCAAGGGCGGAATTATTCGCCGTGCGATGGAGGACTATTCTCGACGTCGTCACGAAGAAGAAAATTACCAATTTGTCTATTCACCACATTTAACTAAGTCGGCACTCTTTGAAACATCGGGCCACTTGGATTGGTACTCCGAGGGCATGTACCCACCGATGGTGATGGATGAAGAGTTCCATGCTGATGGAACAATTAAACGCCAAGGCCAGAAGTACTACATGAAACCGATGAACTGCCCGTTCCATAATTTGATTTACAAATCAGGGTCACGCTCTTATCGCGATCTTCCGCTTCGCCTCTTTGAATTCGGCACTGTTTATCGCTACGAAAAGTCTGGCGTTATGCACGGCCTCACTCGTGCACGTGGATTTACTCAAGATGATGCTCACATTTACTGCACGAAAGAGCAGATGCCGGGCGAGCTAGATAGCTTGTTGACCTTCGTTTTGAATCTACTCCGCGATTATGGCCTTGAAGATTTCTATCTTGAGCTTTCTACCCGTAACCCAGAGAAATCGGTGGGAGAAGATGCTGAATGGGAGGAAGCAACAGAGGCACTTCGCAAGGCTGCCGAAAAGCAGAACTTACAGCTGGTTATGGATCCAGGTGGAGCTGCGTTTTACGGTCCGAAGATTTCTGTGCAAGCAAAGGATGCGATTGGTCGCACATGGCAGATGTCCACTATTCAAGTTGATTTCCAGTTGCCACAGCGATTCGATTTGGAATACCAATCTTCCGATGGCATCCGTCAACAACCGGTAATGATTCATCGCGCACTTTTCGGTTCGATCGAGCGTTTTTTCGGCGTACTTACTGAACATTACGCAGGAGCTTTTCCTCCGTGGCTAGCTCCGGTACAGGTTCGTGCTATTCCCGTAGCGGACGCTTTTACTCCCTATCTCGAAGGCATTGTTTTAGAGATGCGCAAGTCGGGCATACGCGTTGATATAGATGCCTCCGATGATCGCATGCAAAAGAAAGTTCGTAACGCTCAAATGGAGAAGATTCCATTCATGATGATAGCTGGCGAAGAAGATCAGGCAGCCGGTGCTGTTTCATTTCGCTATCGCAACGGTGAGCAGAAGAATGGAATCTCCATTCAAGATGCAATAGATGAAGTTCTGCAATCCATCGCTGCGCGTATTCAGATTTAAGTGATGACTGACCAGACCCTGACCGGTGGAGCGGGAATGCCGGATCGATGGCAACGTCTATGGGCGCCGCATCGCATGAGTTATTTAACGGGGGAGAACCGTCCGCTACCCGGAAACGAAGTGGAATGCCCTTTCTGCAAAATTCAAAGCTTGTCCGATGAGGACGGTTTGATTGTTGCCCGCGGCCGAGAGGCTTATGTGGTTATGAATTTATATCCCTATAACGTGGGGCACGTTCTCATTTGTGCAAATCGCCATGTCGCTGATTTAACCGAGCTCTCCGACTCGGAGCGCAATGAAATCTCGCAACTCACGGCCCGCGCTATGCAGACGATTCGCAAAGTCAGCACCCCGCAAGGTTTTAACTTGGGTATGAACCAGGGCGAAGTTTCTGGCGCAGGCGTGGCAGCGCATATTCACCAACACGTTGTCCCACGTTGGTTTGGAGATGCAAATTTCATGCCGATTATTGGACAGACAAAAGTCTTGCCTGAACTGCTTTTACAGACGCGAGCAGACCTAGCTGCTCATTGGTAACAGATTTAAATATTGCGCTATCTCGTTAAGGCCAAGACCAGTCTCTGGGATGTATGGCAAGGATGGATAAAGTAAACCTTGCTCGAATGCGCCATCTCCCGCAGCTTCTACTGCTTCCAAAAATTCCTTACGAAATTCGAAGACCAAAACTTTGTGTTCTGAATCGCTATCGCGAACTATTAAGTTCTCCGTTTGAATTTCACGAATCTTTAGCGTATCCAAGTCGATAAGTGCGGCTGGTGACCCATCATCTGAATGTAAAACGAGAAACGGCGTAACGAGCGGATCGAATTGTTTTCCGGCGATTGCACTCATGTCATCAAAATCTAGATCTGCTCCAACTAAATCAGTGATTACGACGATTGAGGGGACGTAAAGTTCTCGAGCTAGCTCCCATGATTTTTGGTCATCGCTACTCGCTCCATGTTGAGCGCTGATTAAAAAGAGTGCAGCATCGCATGCCTCGATTTCACTGCTCTGCCCTCCGAGTAACCTCACGAGCTCCTCGCTGCCGGGCCCTACGGGAAGAAGGCGCAATTTTGGCGCGATAGGCGTGGAAATTAGGTTGCTCATGGGAGGCAAGCCTACGATGGTCTCGATGTTACAAGCTTCTCTACGCGCGCCAGTCACAAAGATAATCACGCCTTTGTGTCGCGGACTCTTGCGATTAGGCATAACTGCAAACGCAATGACGGTTATTGGCTCGGCAGCGACTTTAATTTCTTCAGTCTATTTTTTCGCGCAAGGCAAATTCTTCATCGGTTCAATTGTGGTTACCTTGATTGTTCTCACGGATTTGCTCGATGGGACATTAGCTCGACTCTCTCCGAACGGACCGAGCACGTGGGGTGCGCTCTTGGATTCCACTCTCGATCGCCTCGGTGATTCAGTAATTATTGGCTCACTTCTTTACTGGCTCATTGCTGAAGGTGACGCGTTGATTCCACTAGCACTCATCTCGTTAGTGAGTGGTGGTCTTGTGAGTTACGTAAAAGCGCGGGCTGAATCGCTAGACATTGTATGCAACGGTGGTTTTGCAGAACGAACCGAACGATTAGCGATATTTCTCATTGCCGTAGGTTTTCATGGATTAGGCGTTGACTACATACTTGCGATCGGTTTATGGACGCTTGCCATTGTTTCTACTCTTACCGTTATTCAACGCCTCATGATTGTCTATCGAGCAACCCAATGAAACACATTGCCTATCTCGGATATAGCCTGGGATGGAAACTCGTTCGATTGCTTCCTGAAACAAGTGCCTACCGGATTGCTTACTTTGCCGCTGATTATTTGACCAAGAAAAACGGTAAAGGAGTGCAACGTCTTCGAAAGAATTATGCTCGAATTCGACCCGAGTTATCTGTAGCGCAGCTAGAAGAACTAGTTCAACTAGGGATGCGTTCATATCTGCGGTACTGGATCGACACCTTTAGATTTCCAACGTGGAGTCGTGAGCGAACAATTTCAAGCGTTACAGTCACAGGCGAAGAATTATTGCGCGACCCACTCGCTAATGGAACTGGCGTTATTGTCTCCTTGCCACATGCAGGAAACTGGGATCATGCGGGTGCATATTTCTGCTTTACGGGCGCTCCGTTAGTCACTGTTGCAGAACATCTTGAGCCAGAGAAGTTGTTTCAAAAGTTTTTGGAATATCGCCATTCAATTGGAATGGAAGTTCTCGACCTCAACTCCCGTGCGATTGCAGTACTGGCGCAAAGAGCCAGAGCCGGAAAATTGATTGCGCTAGTTGCTGATCGCGATCTCTCTTCCAGTGGAGTGCCAGTTAATTTCTTCGGGTATCCATCACGGATGCCTGCAGGACCAGCACTGCTTGCGGTACAAACCGGCGCACATCTGATTACGGCCTTTGTTTCTTACACCCAATCCGGTATTCATATTGATTTCAAAGGACCGATATCCGTTCCGCCATTGGGGACTGCAACCGAAAAGGTTGCGCTGATGACTCAGCAAGCAGCCGACAATTTTGCCAGTGGCTTGCGTGAACACACTCAGGATTGGCATATGTTGCAACGCATCTGGGTGGATGAAGATTTTAAGGAACGCTCATGATCGATAGACGGTTGAATATTGGGATGGTCTGTCCATACGGATGGGACACTCCTGGTGGAGTGCAGATCCATATTAAGGAGCTGGCAGAGCACCTGCTCTCGTTAGGACATTCCGTATCAGTTCTTGCTCCAGTAAGTGATGAATCCGCGATAGTAGAACCGTGGCTGGTTTCGGCAGGACGTCCGATTCCAATTCCATATAACGGAGCAGTCGCGCGAATTCTTTTTGGCCCGCTTGCTTCATCAAGAGTCAAGCAGTGGATTAGTTCCCATTCCTTTGATCTTCTGCATGTACATGAGGCGGTTATTCCATCCCTCTCGCTGCTTGCCTCGTGGGCTGCCGACGGAGCGATCGTCGCTACCTTTCACGCCGCGGCGAGCAAACAGAAAGCGGTCTATGCAATCGGTCCCATTCTTGAACCGGTCATGGAGAAATTGACCGCAAAAATTGCAGTGAGTGAGATGGCGCGTTCCACCCTTAAAGATCACTTCGATACCGAGGCCATAGTTATTCCTAACGGTGTAAACACTTCAAAATTTCATGACACGTCATACAAACTTGAATGGAAGTTGCCTAACACAATAGGTTTTATCGGTCGATTCGATGAACCTCGTAAAGGGCTGGATATTCTGATCGAGGCGATGAGCAAAATTATTGGAGATATTCCCGATGTTCGCCTTTTGATTGCTGGACCTGGAGATGAAGAGACGCTGAGGAAAAAGATTCCGCAAGAGCTCCTTAGTCACATAACTTTACTGGGCCGATTAAGCGAAGAAGATAAGGTCAAATTCTTTCACTCCATCGCACTGTATGTCGCGCCGAATACTGGCGGCGAATCATTCGGAATCATTCTTGCTGAAGCTATGGCTTCTGGGACTGCCATCGTCGCAAGTGATATTCAAGCCTTTACAGATTTACTTCAAAATGGTCAGAGTGGCGCACTATTTACCTCCGAGGATTCTTCCTCACTCGCCAAAGTCATTACCAATCTTTTGAATAACGAGAAAGAGCGAGAACAACTCATTGAAAGCGGGATAAGGCGCTCACTTGATTTTGACTGGGAGAAGGTTGCTTGCGATATCGTCGATGTGTACGAGATGGCAATGGTCGGAAATGAAGGAATACGGCTTGCCTCCGAGGGTAGAGTGTGGAATCGCTGGCGGGGAGGGGAGTAAATGACGAAGACGCTTATCTTGCTTGCAGCCCTTGTTCTGATCCTTGCCTGGTATCTGTCATTTTTGGCATCGCGTCTAGATCGTTTGCATCATCGAGTAGAGACCTCGTGGGAACACTTAGATGCGTTGTTGCAGCGACGAGCAGCGGTTGCGCTAGAGATTGCACACTTTTCTGATATCGATCCGGCAACATCACTCGTGTTGACGGCCTCTGCATATCAAGCGCGCGAGGCCAGCATTTTAGAGCGTAGTGAATCTGAAAGTAGCCTCTCGGAGGTATTGAAACTTTTTCTTGGGGCAGGGGAGGAAGAAATCCTCAACCCAGAACTATCCCGCGAACTGCGTGAAATCACTGAAAAAATCAGATTTGGAATCACCACCCATTTGGAAGCGGTCAACACGGCGAGAAATGTAAGAAATAAATTTGCGGTAAAGCTCTTTCGATTAGCTGGACATGCGCCACTTCCGGTGAGATACGCCTTTGAGGATGATATTTTATGAAATCAAAGCTCGCGCTTTTCGCCTCCCTGACAGTTTTAGCAGTGAGCGCTTGTTCAGTACCTTTCACCTCAGTAAAGAGTTCTACTGAGCAAGAGATTTCTACAAATATTCTTACCGGGCTTGCGGGCAGCAATGGTCCTGTTCTTGCTGTGAAAATTGATGACACTCCTGAAGCTCACCCGCAGATCGGTTTGGAAGCTGCCGATGTTGTGTACATCGAACAAGTTGAAGGCGGGCTCACTCGACTAGCGGCGATCTATTCTCAATATCCGGAAACTATCCCAACAAGGATTGGACCTATTCGGTCAGCTCGGATAAGTGATCTAGAGATACTTGCACAATATGGCAAGGTTGGATTCGCTTTCAGCGGTGCCCAGACAAAGCTGTATCCGAAAATTAGCGCCGCAAATTTGGTTAATCTCAGCGCCGACCGCCAGCCGGCATCGATATATTCACGAGATACCACCAGATATGCCCCTACTAATATGATTCTTGATCCGGCTGCTCTGCTCACCAAGACCATTACAACCGAAGGAACTTCTATTGATTCCGTGAAGTCGGTTGGCTGGAGCTTTGGGGAGATGAGCAAAGATCCCAAGTTCCTCTCTGCAAACTCAGTGGTGAAAATCCAGGAAGCTGATCTGAGTTGGCCCGCATCTAGTTACCAAATTCGTTGGTCTTCACCCGAGAAGAAATGGCTTATCGACTACCGCCACCAACCAAATTTAGTTGCGGATGGTTCGCAACTATCTGTCGCCACCTTCATTGTTCAAATCGTTTCTATAACTAACTCAGAATATTCAGACAAGGTCGGAGGAATTACGCCCTTCAGCAATACGGTAGGAAGTGGCGTGGGTTACCTCTTACGTGATGGAGCGGCCTTTCCTATTACATGGAGTCGAAATAGCGAGACAGAAGGAACCAGTTTCCGCCTTAAAGATGGTTCGGAAGCAAAGTTTGCGCCAAGCCAGATCTGGATTGCGTTGACCGACAAGGCCCCGGCCTTCATCTATCCGCCAGCACCCACTCCGACCAAGTAGACTTTGGCTCTCATAATTACCTCAGGAGCCTCATGTCTAAGAATTCACAAGATTCAGTTGTCGGCACTTCACGCGTTAAGCGCGGCATGGCTGAAATGCTTAAGGGTGGCGTCATCATGGACGTTGTCAATGTTGAACAAGCAAAGATTGCTGAAGATTCAGGCGCAGTAGCCGTAATGGCACTTGAGCGCGTTCCTGCTGATATCCGCGCACAGGGTGGGGTTTCTCGCATGTCTGATCCTGACATGATTGAAAAAATTCAAGCGGCGGTATCAATTCCAGTAATGGCAAAGGTCCGCATCGGACATTTTGCTGAAGCTCAAGTTTTACAGACGCTAAAGGTTGACTACATCGACGAGTCTGAAGTTCTCACTCCGGCAGATTACGAACACCACATCGATAAGTGGAGTTTCGATATTCCTTTTGTTTGCGGTGCAACTAACCTCGGTGAAGCTCTTCGACGTATTAGCGAAGGCGCCGCGATGATCCGTTCCAAGGGTGAAGCGGGCACTGGTGACGTTTCGAACGCGACAACTCATATGCGCAAGATTGGTGGCGAAATTCGTCGACTATCTTCTATGCGCGAGGACGAGCTCTATGTTGCAGCAAAAGAATTGCAAGCCCCATATGCATTAGTCAAAGAAGTTGCCGAAACCGGAAAACTACCTGTAGTTCTCTTCACTGCCGGTGGAATTGCAACACCTGCTGACGCGGCGATGATGATGCAACTTGGTGCCGATGGCGTCTTTATCGGTTCCGGAATTTTCAAGTCTGGTGACGCGGCCAAGCGCGCTGCGGCCTGCGTTAAGGCAACGACATACTTCTCAGATCCAAAAATTGTTGCCGATGCCTCACGAGGTTTAGGTGAAGCGATGGTGGGTATTAACGTTGCTGATATTCCAGTTCCTCACCGCCTTGCTGAACGTGGCTGGTAATTCTCGCTTCAATGAAGATTGGCGTTTTAGCTCTACAAGGTGATTTTCGCGAACATATCGCCACGCTTACTTCTTTAGGAATTGATAGTTATGCAGTCAAGACAGTTGAAGAACTAACCAGCGTCGATGCACTTGTAATTCCAGGTGGTGAATCAACGACAATAAGTAAATTGGCCATTGCTTTTGGAATCATGGAACCAATTCGTCTTCGAATTGCGCAAGGTATGCCGGTCTATGGCTCTTGTGCAGGAATGATTCTGCTTTCAAAGAAGATTATCGATGCCGCCTCAGAACAAGAATCGTTTGGTGGTATTGACATCACGGTCCGCAGAAATGCATTTGGACGCCAGGTTGATTCATTTGAATCCAAGCTGGTCGTAAAAGGTATTCCTGGCGAGCCGGTCCAAGCGATATTTATTCGAGCTCCTTGGGTCGAGAGTGCTGGTGTGGATGTAGAAGTCTTAGCTAGCGTGGAGATAGATGGCCAGTCGCATCCGGTCGCCGTTCGCCAGAACAATGCCTTAGCAACCTCGTTCCACCCCGAGATTTCAGGGGATAGCCGAATACATCGATATTTCGTAGAAGAGATTTGCCAGCCAGCGGTGGGGAAGTAGTACCTTTCTTTCCTGGGATTTTTCGCAATATTACTGAGGGGGTTGGACGTGTCAGGCCATTCCAAGTGGGCAACGACCAAGCACAAGAAAGCGATTATTGACTCTCGCCGTGCAAAGAATTTTGCAAAGTTGATCAAGGGAATCGAAGTTGCTGCACGTGGCGGCGGCGCAGATATTTCTGGAAACCCAACGCTTTTCGATGCAATCGCAAAGGCAAAGAAGAATTCAGTCCCGGCAGACAATATTGATCGTGCGATTAAGCGTGGTGCCGGTCTGGAATCGGGCGGCGCGGATTACCAAACAATTATGTATGAAGGTTATGGACCAGGCGGAGTCGCACTTCTCATCGAATGTCTCTCCGACAACCGCAATCGTGCTGCCTCTGAAGTTCGCGTAGCTGTCACTCGCAATGGCGGCAACATGGCAGATCCAGGATCGGTTTCTTACATGTTTAACCGCAAAGGTGTCATCATCGTTAGCAAGGCCAATGGCGTAACAGAAGATAAGGTTTTGGAGAGCGTGCTAGACGCCGGTGCTGAAGAAGTTAACGACCTCGGCGAAGCATTTGAGGTTGTCAGCGAAGCCTCTGATTTGGTCGCCGTTCGTGAATCACTTCAGGCTGCCGGAATTGATTATGAATCTGCTGATACCTCTTTTCTGCCAACTCTCTCGGTTCCCCTTGATGCAGAGTCTGCGGCAAAGGTGTTCCATCTCATCGATGCCATTGAAGAGCTCGACGATGTGCAGAATGTCTTCGGTAACTTTGATGTCTCTGACGAAGTTATGGCGAGCCTCTAATTTCTTCCTTCTCATTGTAAGTAGGCTCAGAACATGCGAGTACTTGGAATCGACCCCGGTTTAACTCGCTGCGGTATCGGAATTGTAGAAAGTATGCGCCCGCAACATCTCGAAATGATTGGGGTAGGGGTTATTAAGACCTCTCCCGAAATCTCACTGGAGTACCGGTTGCTTGAACTCGAGGTTTCATTGCAGCAATGGGTAAAAGATTTCTCCCCGGATGTAATTGCTATCGAACGAGTCTTCTCGCAACTCAATGTTCGCACTGCCATGGCAACTGGCCAAGCAGCAGGGGTTGCCCTTCTCTTAGCAGCGAGATTAGATATCCCAGTCGCAATGCACACTCCAACGGAAGTTAAAGCAGCTGTTACAGGTTCAGGTCGCGCGGACAAGAAACAAGTCGCGTTAATGGTTCAAAAATTGTTGAAATTGAATGAAATCCCCAAGCCCGTAGATAGCACCGATGCGTTAGCCCTGGCGATATGTCATCACTGGCGCGGAGCTGCAAATTCAAAATTGGAAGCTGCCGTTGCTACAGAGAAGCGTCGGTTAAAAAAGGTGGCAATGAAATGATTGCCTCTATTAGTGGAACCGTAAAACAGATATCGCTCACCAGCGTTGTAATTGAAGTTGGATCAACGGGCGGAATTGGCATGCTTGTGCATGTTCCTAGTTCGCTTGCTGCCACCCTAGTTCTCGGAAAAAACGCTGAACTTGCCACCACCCTGGTCGTTCGCGAGGATGCGCTAACCTTGTATGGATTTGAGAGCTCACACGCACGCGATTTCTTTGAATTGCTTCAGACAGTTTCTGGAATTGGCCCGAAAGTTGCCCAGTCCGCGCTCTCCATGATGAATGAAGTTGAGTTATCGACGGCAATTGCTAGTGGGGATAACCTCGCACTTGAACGCATACCTGGATTAGGAAAGAAAGGTGTGCAACGTTTGATTCTGGAACTTAAAGAAAAAGTTGGTTCAACATCTCATTCGCACGCTCCAGCAGCTCAACTTTGGCGCGCTTCTATCACCGAAGCACTCATTAACCTCGGTTATTCACAGCGGGAGAGCGATAAGGCGATAGATGTGGTGGCGAGCGAGTTTGGCGCCCAGGTATCGGCGCAACCAGTTGCTGAACTACTCAAGTTAGCTTTGCAACAATTAGGCCGGTCCTAATGGAGCACGAGATAACTTCACTCACCGCCTCTGAAGAAGAGGGTGCATTAGAGCTTGCGCTTCGCCCAACCTCATTACAAAGTTTTGTAGGACAGAAGAGGGTCGCTGATCAATTAGATCTCCTTCTCGCCGCTGCCCGTTCCAGGCACGCACCGGCCGATCACGTACTTCTTTCGGGCCCACCAGGATTGGGTAAAACAACTCTTGCAATGATCATTGCAAGCGAAATGAATGCACCAATTCGAATCACTAGCGGTCCGGCAATTCAACATGCGGGGGACTTAGCATCAATTTTAAGCACGCTGGTTGAAGGTGAAATTCTCTTTCTTGACGAGATTCATCGCATGTCTCGCCCCGCCGAAGAACTTCTTTATATGGCAATGGAAGATTTTCGAGTGGACCTCATTGTTGGTAAGGGTGCGGGCGCTACCTCCATTCCACTACAGCTTCCGCATTTCACTCTCGTAGGGGCGACAACGCGTGCGGGTCTCTTGCCCAGCCCACTTCGAGATCGATTTGGATTTACTGCGCAATTAGATTTTTACGAAGATAGCGATTTAGCAACGATTGTTCGGCGAAGTGCTGGTTTGCTGGGGATCACGATTTCAGAGGATGCGATTTGCGAGATCGGTTCGCGTTCGCGCGGCACCCCTCGAGTAGCTAACCGCCTGCTTCGACGAGTTCGAGATTTTGCACAAGTTCATAACAAAGGGGTAGTAGGCCTCAACGAAGCGAATGCCGCGTTGAAGATGTATGAAGTTGACCCGAAAGGTTTGGATAGATTAGATCAGGCCGTTCTCGCTGCCCTTGCGCATAGATTTAGCGGAGGGCCCGTCGGGCTGACAACTCTGGCAATGGCAATCGGAGAAGAAGCCGAGACCATCGAATCCCTGGCCGAACCCTTCTTGGTAAGAATGGGTTACCTCTCGAGGTCACCTCGCGGACGAACTTTGACCGCTCTGGGCTATACCCACCTAGGAGTTGAAATTCCTGAGAGCGTGGTCAAAGGGATGGATTTCGAGCCTGGCGGTCTTTTCGACACACCCTCATCTAATGCCTAGACTTACGCCTCATGTCTGCCAATAATTCAAAATCAGCGAGGTCTGTAAAGGCCCCAGGTCGCCCAGCGCGAACCCTGGCCATTCTTCTTATATCGATAGTCGCCTTTGGCGCGCTAGCCCTGGTGCAAGGAGCGACAAGTTTCAAACTTGGTCTCGACCTTCGTGGCGGCACTAGCGTCACCTTGCAGCCGCGAGTTAGTGACGGCGGCAAAGTTACAAGCGCTGCTATTGATCAGGCAGTCGGAATCATTCGTCAGCGAGTTAACTCGCTAGGTGTTGCAGAGTCTGAAGTATCGGCTCAAGGTACCGGTGCAAATCGTCAGATTATTATTTCGGTTCCAGGCGAGACTGGTCGCAGAATTGTGGAACTTGTTGGACAGACTGCTGAACTTCGTTTCCGCCAGGTTTTAGCCGAAGGTGCTGGTAACGCAGGTTCACTTCTCTCCGCTGTCGACACAAAGACAGCTGCGCCTTCCACATTGCCTGCTGGCATAACACCAGCTCTCAACTCGGCTTATGCAGCGCTCGACTGTTCACTGCCAGAGAATCGCCAAGGTGGCGGTGGGGATACTCCTGATGCTGCGATAGTTTCTTGCAGTCGTGATGGCATCTCAAAATATATTCTCGCGCCAGCCGAAGTATTAGGAAACCAGGTTTCTAAAGCCTCTGCTGCAATCGACCAGCAAGGTGCATCAGGTTGGTATGTAATGCTCGACTTTAATGGTGAAGGTACGAAGAAATTCGGAGAGATGACCACACGTGTTACTGGTCTTGCCTCACCACAGAATCAAGCTGCGATTGTTCTCGACGGACTAGTAGTTTCAGCACCGCGCATCAACGAGGCGATTAATTCTGGTAGCGCTCAAATCACTGGAAGTTTCACGCAGGTAGAAGCCAGCGATCTGGCCAACGTTCTTAAGTACGGAGCTTTGCCGCTTGCCTTTGACCGAGGCGAGGTTCAGCAAGTATCGCCAACTCTTGGCGCAAGTCAGCTACATGCCGGACTTCTTGCTGGTGCGTTAGGTCTGCTCTTGGTGATTCTCTATTCGATGATTTATTACAAGGGTCTTGGGTTGGTCTCAGTGGGATCACTTCTTGTTGCTGCGGCAATCGTTGTGCTCGCATTCCTCCTGCTCGGTAAATGGATTGGTTTCACTTTAACTCTGGCAGGTATCGCTGGCGCAATTGTGGCGATCGGAATCACGGCAGACTCGTTTATTGTCTATTTCGAGCGTTTGCGTGATGAGGTCCGAGATGGTCGCTCATTGCGAACTGCAGTCGAAACCGGATGGGCACGAGCTAGACATACCGTTATCGTTGCCGACAGCGTCTCGTTGATTGCATCTATCGTTCTCTACTTCTTCGCAGTTGGCGGAGTTAGAGGATTCGCATTTACTTTAGGTCTGACCACAATTGTGGATCTCTTCGTAGTTTTCTTCTTCACCAAACCGTTGGTGACGCTATTGGCTCGAATCCCGTTCTATGCCGAAGGTCGCGCGCTATCAGGATTCTCATCAAAGAGTCTTGGCATCGCACCATCAGCCTCAACTCAATCTGCTTCAAAGGAGGCATAAGCCATGAGTCGTTTATCTGGAATCGGTGGCCGTCTATACCGCGGTGAAACTTCGTTCGATTTTATTGGTCGTCGCAAAACTTGGTACGCAGTCTCAGCTCTATTTCTGATTCTCTCAGCGGGGGCTCTTGGTATTCAAGGACTTAAGCTAGGCATTGAATTCAAAGGTGGTTCGTCGTACATGGTGACGACAAATAATCCATCAGTAGCAGATGCAGAATCTGCGGTAGCGGCATCGGGTTATTCAGGTGAAACCGTTATCCAGAAAATCGGCACGGATAAGATCCGAGTGCAGACCGGTTCTCTTTCAAATGCGCAATCCAATGAAGTTCAAAATGCACTTGCCGCAAAATTCAATGTAGATATCAACAATATTGATACGCAGAGCATCGGACCCTCATGGGGTAAAGAAATTACGCGCAAGGCGCTCTATGGTTTATTCGGGTTCCTGATTGTCGTAATGATCTACTTGGCTATGGCCTTTGAGCCAAAGATGGCGCTAGCAGCGATTGTTGCGGTTATCCACGACGTATTCATCACGGTGGGCATATACGCGCTAGTTGGATTTGATGTTACGCCGGCAACGGTAATTGGCTTCCTCACCATTCTCGGATATTCCTTATATGACACCGTAGTTGTGTTCGATAAGGTACGCGAGAACACTAAATCGGTGACGAGCGTTGGAAAGTTGACCTATTCACAGGCCGCAAACCTTGCCGTCAACCAGACGCTCGTGCGTTCGTTCAACACCTCACTCATCGCTCTATTACCCGTAGCTTCAATCCTCTTTGTAGGAGCAGGTCTACTTGGCGCAGGAACGCTCAAGGATCTCTCGCTCGCGCTCTTTATCGGATTAGCAGTTGGAACTTACTCCTCAATATTTATTGCAACTCCAATCTTGGCAGTTCTTCGCGAACGCGAACCTGCCATGAAAGCTCTTGCAAAGCGCGTGAATGCGAGAGGCGGACTCACACCGGTTGAAGTCAGTGCTGCGCAAGCAAGCCTTACTGGTGCTTCTGTTGCAACAAAGATTGAAAAGGACGACCGTCCTCGTGGTCCTCGCAATCAACCTAAACGCAAACGTCGCTAGTAGGAGACCATTTCACAGCAGAGGTAGCCTAGGAGCATGAAAGCGCTGCTTGAGCCGTTAGTAAGCAAAGTTCTTGCTCACCATTCCCATGTCGATGTGGAAGAGCTCGAACGCGCATTTGATATTGCAGAAAAAGCTCATGATGGACAGAGTCGCAAATCTGGGGAACCCTACATCACGCATCCGATTGCCGTAGCAGAAATCCTGGCTGACATTGGTCTTGATCAAGCAACCATCATCGCAGCAATTTTGCACGACACAGTAGAAGATACGAATTACTCGCTTGAACAATTACGAAAGGACTTTGGAGTCGAAGTCGCTGCACTAGTCGATGGAGTTACAAAACTCGACAAGCTCTCATACGGTCCAGATGCAGAAGCTGAAACATTGCGCAAAATGGTGATTGCGATGTCTCGCGATATTCGTGTTCTTGTTATCAAGTTGGCTGATCGATTGCACAATGCCCGAACATGGCAATACGTTTCGCCAGAATCTGCTGCCCGCAAGGCGCGCGAGACGCTCGATATTTATGCACCGCTTGCGCATCGTTTGGGCATGAGCGCAATTAAATGGGAATTGGAAGATATCTCCTTTAAAACAGTTGAGCCCAAAATTTACGATGAGATTGAACGGTTAGTGCAAGAACGTTCTCCATCGCGCACAAAGTTCACTGAAGAAGTTGTTGCCGATATTCAAAGCGATTTAGCAGCTGAAAAGATTACCGCAAAGGTCTCTGGTCGTCAGAAGCACTTGTATTCGGTCTATCAAAAGATGATTGTTCGTGGCCGCGAATTTAGTGAAATTTATGATCTTGTTGGTATAAGAATTCTTGTGGATGACGTCCGCGATTGTTACGCAGTTTTAGGATCGATCCATGCCCGATGGAGTCCGGTGCCCGGACGATTTAAAGATTACATCGCGATGCCAAAGTTCAATCTATATCAATCCCTTCATACAACGGTTATTGGACCCAACGGCAAAGCAGTTGAGATTCAGATCCGCACTTTTGATATGCACGCAAGAGCTGAATACGGCATTGCAGCTCACTGGAAATATAAGCTGAAGAATGCGGAAGAGAGTAAAGCGGGCACTCCGGATATGGCTTGGCTTAAACAATTACATGAATGGCAACAAGAGACTGAAGATGTGGGGGATTTTCTCGACACTCTTCGCTACGACTTGCGCACACCTGAAGTCTTTGTCTTCACTCCTAAAGGAACCGTTATCGCATTGCCTGCCGGCAGCACTCCAGTCGATTTCGCATTCACGGTACATACCGAAGTCGGCTATAAGTGCGTTGGGGCCAAGGTGAATGGCAAGCTCGTTCCTCTTGAATCCGTACTCGTCAATGGCGATGTCATAGATATTGTCACCAATAAACACGAGGGCGCCGGTCCAAGTAGAGACTGGCTTAACTTCGTGCAATCGCCACGTGCACGTTCAAAGATTAAGGCCTGGTTCTCGAAAGAGCGCAAAGAGGAGGCAATTGAAGCCGGCCGCGAATCTTTAGCCAGACAGATGCGAAAGGTGGGGCTGCCACTTACAAAGATTTTTGCTGGGCAAGCCATTCTCGAACTCGCACATGACTTGCACTATCCAGATATTGAATCACTATATGCCGCGATCGGTAATGGTCATATATCGTCACAAGCTGTGGTGGAGAAATTAGTCGCCGCAACTGGTGTAGATAGTCCAGTGATTGAAGATGAATTGGAATCTCATTTTCCAACAGTGAATTTTCAGAACGTTTCGCGTAATACCTCAGGCGTGGAAGTTATTGGTGCTGGAGAAGTTATGGTGAAACTTGCTCGATGTTGCACCCCGGTACCAGGTGATGAAATCATCGGTTTTATCACTAAGGGGAGTGGCGTATCCGTTCACAGAAAAGACTGCATCAATCTCTCAGATTTGATTCTGAACCAACCTGATCGAATCGTCGCAGTTAACTGGAATCGCAATGCTAAGACCCTCTTTTTAGTCAATATCCAAGTCGAGGCGTTAGATCGCGCGCGCTTGCTATCGGATGTGACCAAAACTCTCTCTGACCAACACGTGAATATATTGAATGCTTCAGTCAGTACAGCGAAAGATCAGACCGCTTTCTCCAGGTTCACCTTCGAAATGGCTGATGCGACTCACTTAGATGCCGTGCTCTCTGCGGTTCGCAGTATCGAAGGCGTCTATGACGTCTATCGCACAACAAATAATTGAAGCGATCTACGCTTTAAAGTCGGCTAATCCCTTTTGAGCTTCTGCAAGCCAGGCTTTCCGAGCTTCGGCAGCTTCACGTGCGACCTTTGCCTTAGCGGAGTTTCCAGCAGCTTCCGCTTTTGACGCGGCGTTTTCATAATCTTCGATTGCCTTAATGAGACCTTGAACAACGTCGTTGGCGCGTGCGATAGCGGTTGGATCGGTTCGACGAGAGAACTCTTCATTAAGAGTATGAATCTCTGATTCAACTTTTTCGACTCTGGCATCTAGCGCGGCACGCTTAGCACGCTCGGTCATGCCGATCTTGTTCCATTGCTCCATGAGTGCGCGAAACTCTTTCTTTGCGACGTGGAGATCAGAAATTGGAAGGATGGCTTCAATTTTCTTGATCAACTCTTCGCGCTTCTCGAGATTTGCAGCCATTGTTTCAGTGCGCTTACCCATGTCGGCATTCTTGGCTGCGAAGAACTGATCTTGAGCGGCCTTGAAGCGCGCCCATAGTTTCGCATCGACGGTCTGCTTGCCTCGGCCAGAGGCCTTCCAGGCATCCATCAACTCTTTAAAGCGGCGAGCGGTATTGAGCCACTCTTTACTGGTTGCAAGTTTTTCAGCTTCCGCGACAATTGCCTCTTTCTTGCCAGCAACTTCGGCGTTAACACTTTCGAGCGACGCGAAATGTGTGCGGCGGCGTTTATCAAACTTATTACGAGAGGCGGAGAAGCGCTTCCAGAGTTCGGTATCGGTGGTTTTGTCCAGCCGAGGAGCAGCCTTCCATGCATCCATCAGAACTTTCAATCGTTCGCTAGTGGATTTCCAGCTCTCAGAAAGAGCGAGAGATTCGGCTTCAATAACAAGCTTCTCTTTCTCAAGAAGCGTCGCAGCGCGCTTAGCCTCACGTACTGCTGATTCGAGATCTTTTCGCTCTTGGTATGCAGCGCGGTGATCTTCAATGAGGGCAGGGAGTTGGTCGACCGATGCAGCAAGTGTTGCAAGGTCTCCTACGCCATTCAAATTCTTGATTTGTTCGCGCAATTTGTTTACTGCTTCGTGCGCATCAGAAGGAACGAGTGCTCCATTTTTGATACGGGCAGCCAGTAGTACGACTTCAGAGGCAGCCGATTCAAATTTACGGACAAAATAAGTCAGAGCTTCTTCAGCACTCTTTCCGGGATATGAACCGACTGAACGTTCGCCTTCAGGAGTACGGACATACACGATGCCATCCTCGGCAACTCGGCCGAATTGAGATGGATCTCCGATAAGTGCGGATGCTGCTGAGATTGGATTCTGCTCTGCAGGCTGATGTGGTGTTGCGTCCATAGGTGCTCCTTCGTTGCGCGTCATTCGCCGAGGTGGCGAACTCGTTATGGATATAGCTGCTGATGGTTAAGGCCAAATGACCTTGAATTCAGGAAGATAAAGGTACCCTGAAGACACTATCCGAGTCGAAATTGTGCGCTTTGGCATGAATATCGCACGCTGGTTGAGCATATATCTGGGGGAGAGTTAATTGATACTGGAATCCATCCCAGCCCCTTACTACGGTACAAATTGTTGGATATTCGCACCAGCCAAAAACTCGGAGTGTTTCATCGTAGATCCAGGAATGGCTATTCCCAATCTGATGGGGCCAATTCAAGAGATTGTTGGTAAGTACAACCTAAAGCCAATAGCAACCTTAGTAACACACGGGCACCTAGACCATACTTTTACAGTTCAACCGCTCTCTGACAAATATGAAATTCCTGCATACATCCATAGCGCAGATCGCAAGACGCTAGGAGATCCCTTTCGAATATTGACCAAGGATGGACCGATTGAGTTAATTCTCAAGGAGATGGGTGTGACGAAATTTTCCGAACCCCGCGAAGTTCGAGAAGTGAGCGACTTGCTGACCCTTTCTATCGCCGGATTTGATATTACGGTTCACCATGCACCGGGACACACAACAGGCTCGGCAGTCTTTGTCGTCAATGATGAGTTTCTGCTTTCTGGTGATGTGCTTTTTGCTGGTGCTATTGGACGCACCGATTTACCGTCTGGTTCCTCGGCAGATATGAAGAAATCTCTCGAAAAGAAGATTTTGCCGCTCTCAGATGAGCTAATAGTCCTTCCTGGGCATGGTCCACAATCTACAATTGGACGTGAACGCAAGAACAATCCGTACTTGCAGAGAAGCTTTCTTGATTCACCAAGCATGAAGGGGGAGTAATGAGCAAAATTCAATCCCCTAAAGGCGTGAGTGAATACTTCCCGCCACGTTCTGCAAACTTTGAATATGTGCGCAACGCGATGATTGCAGCCGCGAAGAACGCAGGCTATTGGATGATGGAACTTCCAATTTTTGAAGAGACCGAATTATTCGTTCGTGGCGTGGGGGAGTCGACCGATGTTGTCTCCAAAGAGATGTACACATTTGAAGATCGCGGAGGCCGCTCCATAACTTTGCGACCAGAAGGAACTGCCGGGGTCATGCGCTCGGTGATAGAACATAATCTAGATAAGGGTCAATTACCGGTGAAGGTTTGGTACTCCGGGCCATTCTTCCGTGCCGAACGTCCCCAAGCTGGGCGGTATCGACAGTTTTATCAAGTCGGAATCGAAGCCATCGGTGCAGATGATCCTGAAATTGATGCAGAAGTTATTGCAGTTGCACATCGAGCATTTACAAGTATTGGTTTATCAAATTTTAGACTCGACCTAACCTCGCTGGGGGATTCAGAATCACGTTCGCGCCATCGCAAAGACCTGGTTGCATATATAGAAACGTTAGATCTAGATGAGGCAACGAAGGAGAGATCGGCGCTCAATCCGTTACGTCTCTTTGATGACAAGCGCGAAGAGATACGTGCGAAGATGAGCAACGCTCCATTACTTGTTGACTACCTCAATGCTGATGCGGCGGCTCACTTCGAGCAGGTCCAAAGACTTCTCCGCTCTTTTGATATTCCATTTACTCTCAATCCACGTATGGTCCGAGGGTTG
>CAEZYL010000010.1_pt1 | contig 21213 bp, 22 predicted proteins | sample 7265501 | NCBI WGS metagenome assembly CAEZYL01 (sample SAMEA6813933, study PRJEB35770) | freshwater metagenome | biome: Freshwater; feature: Freshwater reservoir; material: water | place: Czech Republic | collected 2017-04-14 | depth 30m m
TCTGCCAAGGCGAAGCCAAGGAATGCGATTGGTTGGAGAACGCTACGTGCTTCTGGTTGACGAGCTACACCGCTGATATAAGCGGCGAAGATCATTCCAGTTGCAATTGCAGGTCCGATTGCAGATAGGCCATAACCGACCAGGTTGAGTGTGCCGTCCATCTTTGTTGCCTTTCCCTATGTGTTGCTCGTATTTGGTTGGGGTAAAACTGGGTACAACTAGGTACAACTGGTGGTTCTAGTGTTCGTCGGCGAGCGCTCCTGCGATGAAGAGTGCCGTCAACAAAGTGATGATGTATGCCTGTAGGCATTGGACCATAAGCTCAAAGAAGGTCATGCCGATTCCCATTGCAAAAGAGAAGGGAGCCAAGATCTTCATAAAGAGGTTGGTGTCATGAATCATGTAGTCGCCGCCGGTGATAAATACCAGAAGAAGTAGGTGGCCAGCGAACATATTTGCAAAGAGACGCAGTGAGAGCGTGAGTGGACGAACCAAGAAGAAGGTTGCAATTTCAATAGGTGTGAGGAGGATATAAACCGCTTTAGGAACATCTGGCATAAATGCAATGCCCTTGAGGTACTTGCCTAAGCCTTGCTTCTTAATTCCTACCCAGTGAAAAATAACAAAGGTAAAGAGTGCGAGAACATATGGGAAGGCAACGTGAGACATTGCCGGGAATTGCAATAATGGAACGATTCCGAAGATGTTATTTACAAGAACGAAGGTAAAGAGAGTGAAGAGGAATGGAACGAAGCGCATGAATTCGTGGCCGATAATTTCTTGACCGATGTTGTTGCGAACAAATCCGTAAACCATTTCACCAGAAAATTGAAGTTTGCTAGGAACTACTGCGGCCTTGCGTGAAGCGATGATAAAGAAAATTGAGATAACGACGATGGAGAGAAGAACAAGGAGAACAGGTTTTGTTGTGTAGAGAGAGTCGCCGAATACTGGCGGAAGATTAAAATCCGCAGTGCTAGGTGGCTCGTAGCCGGGGCCAGCTGGGGCCGCTATCTGACTCACACACTCTCCTGATCAAAGGCACCGTAGTTGGGGCCAAGCTCGTAACTTTGGGAAGTCACACGAACCCTATTGGGCTATGGGCAAAAAATAAAACTCGTGCCGTGTGGCGGTGGTTACCCTGTGGCGCTCAATTCTTGACGAAGCGGAGCCAGACGAGATAAATCCCTGAGCCAGCGCCGAGCAGCAGGCCAATGAGCACGATAAAGCTGGTGCCGAGCCAGCGGTCGAGGCCGTAGCCAATACCGCCCCAGATAAGCAAGCCAGAGATGATGTATCCGAAGATGGACCAGGCTGCGCCCTCTTCATTGCCTGCGCCAAAGCGGCCGCCACCATTATTGATTCCCTTGTCATCGGAGCGACCAGGAAGTTTGGGTGTCTTAGGCATGCAATTTCTCCTTCTTATTGCCGGGCAGGATGGCTATTGAACAGGGGGTAATGGTAACTGGAATCGAAGCTTTAAAAATGCCCGAATCTCCCCGGTCAGCCAAGCAAGAGTAATGGCGATAGCACTTATCCCAAAGCTGGCTCGGTCTACCGTCTGCGGAGAGCTCGCCTTTGTGACTACCAAGAGCAGGGCCCCCACCAGAAGAACTTTTGCAAAGTAGGAGAACATCGCCAGAGCCATTGTGACCATAGGATCTAAATCGCGTGAAATCCGAGAGACTAATAAGTGAACCGAGAAGAAGAGCAGAACAACGATGGAGGCAAATGCGCTGCCCCAAAGACCTGATTGATGGTGAACTACGGTTGAGATCACGACGCAAAGAAGCGCAACAACACCAGAAGGAATGATTGCTCCTCGCCAGAGAAGGTGATCATTTAATTGGGCATCCGATGGCTTGGCCGGTGAACTCATATGCGAGATAACTCCTTCTTGAATTCAAAAAGTAAAGCGAGTGAGAGCGCGAAGATGGCGAGTGCGACCAGACCAGCAATCCACGCCGACGTGAAGGCAGCTATCGCTGTCGGAATCGCAAAACCTGCGGTCCACATATAAAGAATAACGGTCGTTCTGCGGTGCGAAATTCCCAAATCTAAAATTCGATGGTGCAGATGTTCGCGGTCTGCCGCAAAAGGTGAGCGACCAGCTCGCAGTCTTCGAATGATTGCCATCGCTAAATCGAGCAACGGGATAGCAAGAATTGAGAAGGGCAGAAGAATCGGCAGAAGGGTAGAGCTAGAACCCTGACTGGTGATGGAGTTCGCATCAATCTGTCCGGTCAAAGTGATCGCTGAAGCCGAAAGAAGTAAGCCCAGCAACATCGCCCCAGAATCCCCCATAAATATTCGGGCAGGGTGGAAGTTATGAGGCAAAAATCCAATGCACATTCCGATGACGACTGCTGTTATTAGTGAAGGCGCCCCTGCGCGAGTAAAGCCATTGATCACTGCTAAGAGATAGGAGAAACCAAAAAAGGCAGTTGCGCAGATCGCCACAATTCCGGTCGCTAATCCATCTAGCCCATCGACGAAATTGATCGCGTTAATGACAATCATGACAAAAAGGATGGTCAGAAGTTGTCCGATATTTGGTGGCAGCGTGAAGATTCCATTGATAGGAAGCCAGAGAATTTGAACACCATGCAGTAAGAGAATGCCACCAGCTAATGCTTGGCCGGCAAACTTTGTAATTGCATCTAAATCGTAACGATCATCGAGTGCGCCCATGAGCATAATGAAAGTTCCTGCTAAAAAGATTCCCGTCGATTCACGTCCAAAGGATTTGCCCACTAATGGCAGGTGATTGACCACTAGTAGCGTGATTGAAAGAGAAACCCACATAGAGACGCCGCCCCATCTGGGCGTAATTACGGTGTGGATATCGCGCGAGCGAGGATCAACATATGCGCCAGCTCTCATCGCAATAATTCTTACGACTGGAGTGATGAGAAAACAGAGCGTTGCCGCAAGTGCAGCTGTCAACAAATATTCGCGCATGAGGAGTTAGTTCAGCGGATAAACAGGAAACTCTGCGGTAAGCGCATGCACTTCACCGCGAATTGTTGCTGCCTTGCCAGCATCATCGCCATCTTTAATCGCGCGAGCAATAAGAGATGCAATTTTCTTCATCTCTGGTGCACCCATTCCTTGAGTTGTGGTGGCAGCAGTTCCGACGCGAATTCCGCTGGTGACTCCAGGCTTCTCAGGATCATATGGAATGGAGTTCTTATTGAGTGTAATTCCCGATGCGCCACATCGCTCGTCGGCAACCTTGCCATTTACACCGGTAGCACGAATATCGATGAGTGCAAGGTGAGTCTCGGTTCCACCTGAAACTGCCCGCATGCCTTCTGATTCCAACGCTGAGGCAAGGCTCTTAGCATTGCTGATTACGTTCTTGGCATAACTTTGATAAGCAGGTGTTGCAGCTTCTTTCAGGGCAATCGCTTTTCCGGCCACAGCACTCATGATGGGACCGCCCTGCATTCCAGGAAAGACCGCTTTATCAATCGCTGCTGCATGCTCTTGCTTAGAAAGAATCATGCCGCCGCGAGGACCGCGCAAGACTTTGTGAGTAGTGAATGAAACAACATCGGCATAAGGAACTGGTGAGGGAATTGCTTTGCCTGCCACTAGTCCAATGAAGTGAGCGGCATCTACCCACATAATTGCGCCAACTTCATCACAGATTGATCGAACTGTTTGGAAGTCAATCAAGCTGGGATAAGCAGTGGCACCCGAGCAGATCATCTTTGGCTTGTGCTCTTTTGCTAACGCGCGGAGTTCGTCGTAGTCGATAAGTTCGTTATCTTGACGAACACCATAAGAAACAATGTTGAACCACTTACCGGAAAAGTTAACCTTAGCGCCGTGCGTTAAATGCCCGCCATGAGGTAAAGACATTGCAAGGACAGTATCGCCAGGTTGTGTAAATGCCTGATAGACCGCAACGTTTGCACTTGCGCCAGAGTGAGGTTGCAGGTTGGCATGTTCTGCACCAAAGAGTTCTTTGGCGCGGGCAATGCCAATCTCTTCTACCTTGTCGACCTCTTCGCAGCCGCCGTAATAGCGCTTGCCAGGATAACCTTCGGCATATTTGTTCGAAAGCGTTGAACCAAGTGCGGCTAATACTGCAGGCGAAGTGAAATTCTCGCTGGCAATAAGTTGAACATTCTCGCGTTGGCGCTTGAGCTCGCTGAGAAGTACTGCCGCAATATCTGGATCTTGTGCTTGGAGCGCAGAGAAGTCTGGGCCATAAAAGGGTTCGTTGGACATGTTCCTAGAGTAATAGGAGAGCTAGTTTGAGGCACCGATTGTGGGAAGAACTTTTCGCAATTCCTCTAGTGAGATTGCTCCAATTCGAGTGCAATTAACAAATCCAGCGCTGGTCTCTGCCACGACCGTGGATGAGAGCGAGAGTTCGAACTCTCCCCCATCTACGTACACCGAGATCTCCTCAGGCAGCGCTGATGTTTGAGCAAGCGAGAGTGATGGTGGTTGGCCACTCATAGATGCACTAGCAATTGCGACTGGTCCAACTTTCGCAATAACTTCGCGCACGAAATCCTGGTCTGGCACTCTGACGGCAAAGCTCTCTAATACTCCACCATCACCTAAATCCCAATGCAGTGCAGCGTTAGGTCGAACCATCAAGGTTAGAAGTCCTGGCCAGAAAGTCTCAGCCAAAGATTTAAGTGCGCTGGAAAGTTGCTGCGTTATTCCTTGAAGTGTTGTGGCCGATGCTATTGCTACCTGACATGCGGTACCGGGAGCATCTCCTCGCAAAAAGTGAATCTTGGATACCGCTTCACGATTAAACGCATCACAGAGAAATACGTATGAGCTCTCCAGCGGTGCGATGATAACTTCGCCCGCGCTAATTCGCGCTGCCACCGCCGTGATGGAGTCGCGGTATTCCGCAGACCCGGGCGCGATGGCTACGAGATTTATCAGCAGGAGCTCGGACATGTGCTTACTGTAAATCAGAAATTTGCTGCGCTAAAGCGCCATCGACCATCGCATGGATAGAGGTACCTTCAGGTAGATACTCTTCTGAGAGAATTTGGCCGCGTTCGTGAATAGCGGAGACTAAATCGCCTCGAGTAAATGGAATCACTACGCTGATCTCCACTCGGGGACGTGGGAGTGAACCTTCAATAGCTGCTAGCAAGGTATCTACCCCAAAGCCGGTACGAGCGGAGAATGCGAAACTGTTGGGCTCTTCTCGCAAGAGCTGCATCATCACTTCCGGTGAAGCGATATCTGATTTATTAATTGCGATAATCTCGAGCACATCTCCTGCGCCAATTTCATTAATGACCTGGCGCACTGCGCGAATCTGTTCTTTCGGATCAGCGTGCGATCCATCCACCACGTGCACAATGAGATCTGAGCCAGCAACTTCTTCCAGAGTGGATTTAAAGGCTTCCACCAGTTGATGAGGTAGATGACGGACAAATCCCACCGTATCTGAGAGAGTGTAGATACGACCATCGTTTGATGTAACTTTGCGAGTCGTAGGATCCAAGGTAGCAAAGAGGGCGTTCTCTACTAATACGCCAGCGCCGGTTAGTCGATTCATGAGCGAAGACTTTCCGGCATTTGTGTAACCAGCGATTGAGACAGATGGAATTTGATGGCGAGTTCGTTCTTGGCGCTTAGTATCGCGCGCCACTTTCATCTCTTTAATCTCTTTTTTAAGCTTGGCCATCTTGTCATTGATACGGCGACGATCTGTTTCAATCTTTGTTTCACCAGGGCCGCGGCCACCGATGCCACCTGCTTGACGCGAGAGAGAGTCACCCCAACCACGAAGGCGTGGCAAGAGATAAGTCATCTGAGCAAGTTCTACTTGCGCCTTACCTTCGCGGCTCTTGGCATGTTGCGCGAAGATATCGAGAATCAAAGCAGTGCGATCAATAACTTTAACTTTGACTTTCTGTTCTAAGCTGCGAAGTTGCGCAGGTGAAAGTTCACCATCGCAAACAACAGTGTCCGCACCGGTTGCGGCGACAATCTGCTTAAGTTCTACAACTTTTCCAGAGCCAATAAATGTAGAAGGGTCTGCCCGATCGCGGCGTTGGATGAGCGCATCCATCACTTGTGAACCGGCAGTCTCTGCTAAAGCTGATAGTTCCTTCATAGAATTTTCGGCATCCAGGATTGTTCCTTCAGTCCATACTCCTATAAGAACAACTTTCTCTAACCGGAGCTGGCGATATTCAGCATCTGAAATGTCTTGGAGTTCGGTCGATAGACCTGCGATTCGGCGAAGAGCCTGTCGATCTTGTAAATCTTGCTGGTTACTTTCGTAGTGCTCTGCCTCATTTTCGGAGGCATCGTATTCTGCGGCTACTCGCGCTGACTCTGCGAGCAGAGTGTCAATATCAATATCGAGTGGATCTTGTGGACTCACAAATATTTACTCACATCGTGGTCAACCCCGATAACAGCTGGGCCAATCAAAGTTGCATTGCTATGACCGTCGATATCTACAATTAAACGTCCACCAGGCGGATTGATAATCCAACGACTAGGAAGTTTCTGCCCTTTCTTGAGAGTTGCAGCAAGTGCTACTGCGCAGGTTCCTGTTCCACAAGATGGGGTCTCGCCCACTCCGCGTTCGTGGACGCGCATCTTGATTTCGCCATTATCTAAAAACTCAACAAACTCAACATTTACACCATCTGGATATTCATCTTCAGGAGTAACAACGGGAGCAGTGAGTAGATCGCCGGCATCTAGTACATCATCTACAAATACAACGGCATGGGGATTACCTACATTGATGTTGTAGCCAGCCCAGGTGTGGCCGTTAGCTGCTGCTTGGATCTCACCATAGATCTCTTCGACTTTTCCCATGTTGACTGAGATATCACCCTCATCAGGAACAGCTAAATACTTCATTCCATCACGGGTATTAATGCCAAATATTCCAGAAGGTTGATGTCCCTTTTCAATCAGGTACTTAGCCATCACGCGAATTCCATTGCCACACATCTCGGCAATAGAGCCATCATTATTTCGATAATCCATAAACCATTTACCGTCGAGTTTAGAGATTCGTATTAGTCCATCGGTATCTAAGCCATTAGTGCGGTCACACATCGCAGCAACTTGTGATTGCGTGAGATTAATCTGGTTTTCGGGATCAAAGATGAGGAGAAAATCATTCTCTGTCCCGTGGCCATAAGTTGCAATCATGATTTGATAATAGAGGTTAGAGGCTAGATAGCGCAGTGGATAAGCGCTCTTCTGGTGCGCCGGGCTTGATCCATTGAATTCGCATATCGCGGGAGAACCAGGTCTCTTGCCTGCGGGCATACTGCCTCGTCGCTCGGGCAGTATCTTCCTTTGCCTCGGGCTCACTCATTTCTCCATGTTTCAACTTAATAATTTGGGCATATCCGATTGCAGCCCGAGCGGTCTTGCCATCCAAAATTCCCTGATTAATTAAAGTTTCTACTTCATCAACAAAACCTAATTGCCACATCTGGTTAACGCGGGCATCGATGCGAATATCAAGAGTTTCGCGATCCATCACTAACCCAAATTGTTTTGCGTGTGGGTACTTGGATGAAGCCTCTCTGGGTAAATTAGCCGTGTAGGGCTTGCCAGTAATTTCAATGACCTCAAGTGCGCGAATCACTCGGCGAATATTCTCTTGCGGAATAGCAAGTGCAGCCGCCGGATCAAGTGTGGAAAGGCGCTTGTGCATCGCCTCGTTGCCCAATTTTTCTGCTTCGGTAGTAATCGCGGCTCTCACTGCTGGATCAGTTTCGGGAAAATTGAGATCGTCGAGAATCGCTTTGATATAGAGACCAGTACCGCCGACCACAACAACAGATTTATTAGCCGCGAGTAGGGCGTCAATGATGGCGCGGGCGCTCTCTTGATACCAAGAGACGCTCACATCTGTATCTACATCGACCACATCCAATAAGTGATGTGGAATCCCCGCCCGCTCGGCCAAAGATAATTTCGCAGTTCCGATATCCATGCCTCGATAGAGCTGCATGGAGTCAGCATTAACAATTTCAGCGCCTAACTCTTGGGCAAGTGAGATTGCTAAATCACTCTTACCTGTAGCAGTCGCGCCTGTAACAACAATCAGCTTTGGCAATTAATCGCCCCGCGCCTTCAAGGTTGCCAAAGTAGGCATGCCCACCATTATCGGAGTCGGACCGCTCTCTCGCATCCGCGCTTCGTGTGCATCGCCGCCAGCTGTTTTGCGAATGTGAATAGGGAGGTTCTCTGCAACGACGAAGTTGGGTGATGCGGAAGTAATCGCAACCGTTACGGCATCGCCAATTCGAGGTGGATTGTCGGCATCGATTCCAAAGTGAACGAGTCGGAAATCTTTGCTGCGACCAGTCATGCGAGCCCGTTCATCGTCATGACGACCAACGTGATCGGCGACCAAAACTTCTTGCTGGGTTCCGACAACTACCTTATTTACTTCGTGCGAGATCTCTTGTTGCAACTTATGGAGCGCCTCGTAGCGTTCGCGCATTACTGAATCTGAAATCTGTCCATCCATAGTGGCGGCCGGCGTGCCTGGGCGCTTGGAATATTGGAAGGTGTAAGCGGCAAGGAACTTAGCTTCACGTGTCAGGCTCAAAGTATCTTCGAAATCTTGATCGCTCTCACCGGGAAATCCAACGATGATGTCGGTAGTGATCGTGGCTTCTGGCATTGCAGTACGGACCTTCTCAATGATTCCCATATATCGATCGCGGCGATAGGACCTGCGCATTGCTTGAAGAATTCTGTCGCTACCTGATTGCAGTGGCATATGAAGATGTGGCATTACATTTGAATGTGAGGCCATGGCTTGGATGACATCGTCAGTGAAATCTCTTGGATGCGGAGACATGAAACGAATTCGCTCTAGACCCGGAACTTTTGCTACATCTGCAAGCAAGCGAGCAAATGCCCCGCGCTCCCCTAGTTCAACGCCATAGGCATTAACGTTCTGTCCGAGTAATGTAATTTCGATGACACCTTGATCAACTAACGCCTTTACCTCAGTGAGAATGTCATTGGCAGGCCGATCTTTCTCTATCCCCCGCAATGCAGGAACGATGCAGAAAGTGCACGTGTTGTTACATCCCACAGAGACTGAGACCCAGCCACTAAAAGCAGAGTGGCGACGGGCAGGTAACGTGGAGGGGAAATGTTCGAGAGATTCCTTAATCTCGACCTGGGACTCTTCTTCAATGCGTGCGCGCTCAAGCAGTGCGGGTAACGAGCCAATATTGTGAGTTCCAAAGACAACATCTACATATGGTGCTCGTTTAACAATGGACTCTTGATCCTTCTGTGCCATGCAGCCACCCACCGCAATTTGAAATCCAGGATCTGATTTCTTACGCGGGGCAAGGAATGAGAGATTGCCATATAACTTGTTATCAGCATTTTCACGGACCGCGCAGGTATTAAAAACTACGAGATCAGGATCGCTACCTGCCAGAGCCTGTTCATATCCAGCATCGAGAAGCAGGCCAGAAATCCGCTCGGTGTCATGGGCATTCATCTGACATCCGTAGGTTTCTACAACAAAGGTGCGAGTCACTCGCTAATCGTAGTTGAGTTAAGAAGCGAGTAGTTCACGCATAATGCGCGAGGTAATGCTGTGGCTAAAGCCTTTACGCGCCATCAAGCCAGAGATTCGGCGATAGGCAACTTCAGGATCGAGGTGTGAACAGGAGCGATATTTGCGCTCGGCCAAGGTAAAGGCCATCGCGTATTCATCTTCATCATCAATTCCATCAATAGTCTCTTCGATGATATCCGCTGAGACGCCTTTGACTTTCAACTCTTGCGCAATTGCTCGCTTGGAGAGCTTCTTCTGACGTACGCGAGACTCTGCCCAGAGTCCCGCGAACTCTAAATCATTGAGCAGGCCTTGAAGTTCGAGCTGGTCTAGAACTGCTGATGCATTTTCTTCTGAGACATCTCGCTTCAATAAAAGTGCATGAAGCTCAGCCCTACTCCGAGCCCGAGGTGCCAACGCATATAACGCGATGGTCTCTGCCTGCTGGTACTCGGAGTAGGAGCTAGCTTCTAGATCTTGGCTCTTTTTCAACTTTTAGAAATCAACCTCTGCGGTTGCTTCATCGATTGCTGCAACGAGTTCAGGATCAACTGTTACAGGAACATAGTGAGCGCGAATCTTGGACTCGATATCGTTTGCAAGATCTGGATTATCGATAAGGAATTGACGTGCATTCTCCTTACCTTGTCCAAGCTGATCGGCTTCATAGGTATACCAAGCTCCAGCCTTCTTGACGACGCCAACATCTACACCTAGGTCGATGAGAGAGCCTTCGCGTGAGATTCCGACGCTGTAGATAATGTCGAATTCGGCCTGCTTGAATGGTGGGGCCATCTTATTTTTGACGACCTTGACGCGAGTACGGTTACCGACCGCTTCTTGTCCATCCTTGAGAGTTTCGATACGACGGATATCTAGGCGAACTGAGGCGTAGAACTTAAGCGCCTTTCCACCTGTGGTTGTTTCAGGAGTTCCGAAGAAGACGCCGATCTTTTCGCGGAGCTGATTGATAAAGATTGCAGTGGTATTGGATTGGTGAAGTGCGCCAGTGATCTTACGAAGCGCTTGAGACATCAGACGAGCTTGAAGACCCATATGGGAATCGCCCATCTCGCCTTCGATTTCTGCGCGAGGAGTAAGTGCTGCAACTGAGTCAACAACGATGATATCGATAGCGCCGGAGCGAACCAACATATCCATGATCTCAAGTGCTTGCTCACCGGTATCTGGCTGTGAGACTAAGAGCGCATCGATATCAACGCCGAGCTTGCGTGCATACTCGGGATCGAGTGCGTGCTCTGCATCGATAAATGCTGCGATGCCGCCAGCGCGCTGAGCATTGGCAATTGCATGCAATGCAACAGTGGTCTTACCTGAGGATTCAGGTCCATAAATTTCTACGATACGGCCGCGAGGTAAGCCGCCGATTCCAAGAGCGATATCCAAGGCGATAGAGCCGGTAGGAATAACCTCTTGAATAACTGGGCCGCGATCGCCCATCTTCATTACTGAACCCTTACCGAACTGACGCTCAATCTGGGCGAGGGCTGTATCTAGGGCCTTGCTCTTGTCGCTATTAGCTTTTTCATTCTGCTTTTCAGATTTTTCTGAAGCCATCTTCGAACCTTTCATCGTGCGTCTGTGTACGGTCCTGAAGGTACGGAAGGCCACTGACGGCGGGAGCTGGGCTACCGCGGAACTGTGGAACCGCTCAGGTTGGGCATATCCCTTAGCTCTAAGGAGCCCACAAGTGGGCCTTACGAGCGTCGGAATAGCGCAAGGTTACCGAACATCTGTTCGAAAGGCTAGTAGGCCTATCCAGACACGCCGAAAATAATCAGGCGGGTTATTTAAATTTCTCGGGCATCTCTGGATTGTGGCGAATTACGGCCTTCCAGATATCCCCTGGCTCATCTCCTCGATCGAGGGCTTCATTAACCGTCTTGCCCCCAAGTTCGGCATGGACGATATCGCGGGAGTAGGTATCGGAGTCAGAGAAGTAATCGCTCAAGCGAGAGCGGAGTTCGGTAATGCGCATTAATTACACCAGAGCTTTGCTGAGTTGTTCAGCTTGGCTTCGTGATTCAGATTCTGTGAGCGGGGATGCCACCTGCCCTAAAAACCAACGGAGTACGAGTGAGCCATTGCGAGCGCCGAAGATTTCGGTGATGCCGGCCCCGATAACTTTCCAGAGTGGATGATCTCCTACTGTTACAAATTTAAGGACATCGGCCGAATCGGTTACGACCATCTTAGCCAGAGCTTGATCGGTAGAGATAGCACGCGAGATTGCAAAGAGCGCTGCTTGCGGAGTTGCTGCTGCCTTTCCTAAATCGATCAGGCGCACGACCTCACTTTCGAGAAGAGTTGCAATCATCTCTTCTTTATCTGCAAAGTGGTTATAAACCGTAGCTCTGGAGACCTGCGCCCGAGCTGCAATATCTAACATATTGGATTCGTATGCGCCGACTTCGGCAATAACTTTCTTAGCGCCAGCCAGAATCGCAATTCGCGAACGCTGTTGGGTGGCCATTTGGCGGGCGTATTTAGCACTCGTCACGAGACTAAGCTGCTTCGACTCCGCTATCTACATCACTTGCGCTAGAAACAATAGTAAGTACGGGAGTCTCGGTGATTGCTATAGCGAGTGAGACAGAATGTAGGACTGAGGAGAGTGAGAGATTGAGAGCTCCGCAGATGGAATTAAGAAGTTCAGAGGACGCTTCTTTCTGACCACGTTCGACCTCGGAGAGGTAGCCCAGTGAGACACGGGCCGCTTTAGCGACATCACGAAGAGTGCGCCCTTGATCAACGCGCGCAGCGCGAAGGGAGCTTCCGATATGGGTACGGAGAAGAGTCACGGGATAAGGATACGCGCAAAGGTGGCTAACGCGCTCTCTATAGTTGCGTGGCGAACCGCGGCCCGATCCCCCGATAGCGCCAGGGAGATAACCACAGTTTCGCCCTTGCCGGCTATGGCAATCCAGACTGTTCCCGCTTTTTGGCCATATGCCTTACCAGGCCCAGCTACACCTGTTGTGGAAATCGCATAATCGCTCTTGAATTCGGCGCGAGCTGATTCGGCCATTGTCCGTGCAACCTCTTCGCTGACCGCGGTGTGCTTGGTCAATATTCGCTTAGCAACATGGAGAAATTTTGTCTTGGCCGGATCGCTGTAGGCAACAATCCCACCAAGAAATACTTCAGAAGATCCCGCAATATCAGTAAGTGCGGCAGCGAGCGCGCCACCCGTAATGGATTCAGCGCTGGCCAGGGTCAACTTCTTCTTTTTTAATAACCGAACAACCTCCTCGGCAAGAACAGAGTTCTTCTTCATTTCTTGAGTGCCTTCTTGAAATAATCGAAACCTGTCGTCAAAGTTATGCCGATAGTAAAAGCCATCAAGAGATCTCTTGGGAGGTGCGCCCAGGTAGGAAGCGGCAAAATATAGAAGCCCACGCCAAAGCCTTGGCACATCGCTTTGAGTTTGCCGCCCTTGCTCGCCGGAATAACTCCACCTTTTATGACAAAGAGTCGGAGAGCGGTAACTGCGATTTCGCGAATCAGAATTACTGCAGTTACCCACCACCAAAGCTTGTCTTGAATCGATAGCCCAATCATTGCTGTTCCGATAGCTGCTTTATCTGCAACCGGATCAAGAAAGGTACCAAAGGCGGTTACTTCTTTGCGCGCGCGAGCCAGCTTGCCATCGAGAAAGTCGGTGAGTCCAGTAAGAAAGAATCCGCACCAAGCGATGATTTGCCAGGTTGAATCATTGCCGCCATTTTTAAAGAGTGCATAGGCGCAAAAGGGCAGTGCCAGCACTCGAAGAATAGTGAGTGAATTCGGAAGATTAATTAGTTGCATTAGAGCGCCTGCGCAATCAGGTCTGCCCCGTCTGTGCCTGTAACAACGGCATCTACATACTCGCCAACTTTAAATTGTGCGCGGCCGGGAGTGAAAGAGATGAAGGTGGAGCCATCAACTTCTGGGCCTTGATGTTCAGCGCGACCTTCTTGAAGTTCTGCATCTTCGATAAGTACTCGCACGCTTTGGCCGATACGTTCTTCAGCGCGTTGATTGAGGAGTTCGTCAACGATGGAGGATAGCTCTTCAACTCGATGGCGAATCTGATCTTCTTCTACCTTATTTTCTAGAGTCAGCGCTTCGGTCTGGTCTTCGTCGGAGTAACCAAAGACGCCCACAGCATCCATGCGAGCCCGAGAGATGAAGTCCACTAGCTCTTGGTACTCCTCTTGCGTCTCACCAGGAAATCCAACAATGACATTTGAACGAATACCTGCTTCTGGGGAGAGTGCGCGAATTTGATCGATGAGATGGAGGAACTTCTCGGAGTCGCCAAAGCGGCGCATCCGGCGAAGTACGGTGCCACTTGCGTGTTGAAAAGAGAGGTCGAAATATGGAACAACTTTAGGAATGCTAATCATGGCTTGAAGAAGTGAAGGACGCATCTCTGCCGGTTGTAGGTAGGACAAGCGAATCCGTTCAATGCCAGGAATGGCTGCCATGTCAGGCAACATCTTTTCGAGAACTTTGAGATCTCCAAAATCCTTGCCGTATGAGGTGGTGTTCTCGCTAACCAGAAATATCTCAGATGCACCTTGATCCACGAGCCATTTAGCTTCATCCAATATCTCAGTTGGGCGACGCGAGATAAAAGAACCACGGAAAATGGGGATAGCGCAGAAAGAACAACGGCGGTCACAGCCCGATGCAATCTTGAGCGAGGCAATAGGCGCTTTATCTAGACGCTGGCGCAGAATGCGTGCACCTTGACCATGTGGGGCGGGGCGAGTGATTGCATCTTTGGCTCGCGCATCGGCGCGATCGGCCGGAGCAATGGGCAGAAGTGTTCGGCGATCTTTCGGTGTATGAGCAGCAATCGAGCCGCCAGAAATAATTGTGTTGAGTCGTGCGGAGATATCCTGATAATCATCGAATCCAAGAATGGCATCAGCTTCAGGCAGCGCAGTCGCTAGCTCATTGCCGTATCGCTCTGCCATACAACCAACTGCGACAACAGCTTGAGTAACCCCATTGCCTTTTAGCGAGTGTGCTTCTAGGAGCGCATCAACAGAGTCCTTTTTAGCACTCTCGATAAATCCACATGTGTTAATAACGGCGACTTGGGCTTGCGAAGCATCATCGACCAAGGTCCAGCCGTCTGCAGCAAGGCGACCCGCAAGTTCTTCCGAGTCCACGTCATTGCGCGCGCAACCAAGGGTCACGAGAGCGACAGTTCGATTATTTTTTGTTATGGATGCGCTCACCGGCACCATGCTACCCGTAGAGGTGTTGAATTATCGGTCTATCGAAAGATTTAAGGCGTTAGCCCTGTGAACTCTGGCCTGGCGCGAACTGTAAGTGCAGAACTTCACCGACAGCACCGGGGGTTCCGAGATCTTCGCCATTGACGTTGAGGTTTACTGCTCCGGCATTTCCGATAACAAAGTAAAGGAGCTGGTTATCAGTGAACGTCTTCACTTCGTCTTGAACTACACGACCACTGAAGATTTGATTTCCAGAAGCATCGGTAATGCCGACCCAGGTCTGGCCATTTACTCCGGTGAGTACAACTACGACATCTGAACTCTTGGTTGCAACAGCAGTGAGATCTCCTGCGTCACTACTGGCCTGTGGAGCTGTAGCTACAGGATCTTTCTTAGGTGAAGAATCTGTAAATGATCCGATTGCTGGAACCAGAATTAATCCGGCAACTACCGCAGCCGCAACGGCAGACATCGCCTTATAAGAAATCTTTGGAAATTCCCGGTGCGGAGTTGTGACTTTATTTTCGGTCAGTAGATCAATCATTGGACGGTCAAAATCGCCGGTAAGAAGAGCGAAATCATGAATGAGCGCATCTGCATCTAAGTGAACTATCTTTGCAATAGTGCGAATATGTCCTCGCGCATATGCAATGCCGCCGGCAGATTCGAAGCGATCATTTTCTAAATCTCGAATTACATCAGGGCGAATGAAAGTTAAGTTTGCAATATCTTCAATGCTAAATCCGGCTACTTCACGGGCGCTACGAAGTTGGAGTCCCACTGAAACTGGTTCAGCGCTCTCAATGATTGCTTCGTTCTCGTTAATCAATTTTGCCTCTTTACATCTCAAATGGGGGGTTTGAGTTACTGCTAGGGGCTAAGGGTAAAGCCAGTGCATACATGGACACAAGTTGAGAAGGTGAAAGCTTTTGATATCACCCTTACTGACCACCCTTTAGCGGTCAGGCCTCAGGCTGAATTACAAGAATTGTTGGCCACGCACAGATGAACGGTCAAAGATTGCCTTGTAGCGACTCCAACACATCCGGCATCTGCTCTGCAGTGATCAAAACAATTCGAGCTTTTGATCCTTCAGATGGACCAACGATTCCTCGACTCTCCATCAAATCCATTAATCGGCCAGCTTTTGCAAAACCAACTCGCAATTTTCTCTGCAACATTGATGTTGAACCAAATTGAGTGGAGACAACCAATTGCACGGCTTGTAGAAGCAGTTCCATATCATCACCGATGTCATCTTCAATGATGTGCGCCTTCTGTGGAGCGTTGAGATCAATGCGATAGACGGGCTGCATCTGAGATTTTACGTGAGCAACAATTGCTTCGGTTTCGCGTTCGGAGACATAAGCGCCTTGAATTCGAACTGCTTTGCTTGCTCCCATAGGTAGGAACAGACCATCGCCCTGACCCACCAACTTCTCTGCTCCTGGTGTATCCAAAATAACTCGCGAATCAGCCAAGCTTGATGTCGCAAAAGAGAGACGAGAAGGCACATTCGCTTTGATAAGTCCCGTAACAATATCCACTGAAGGGCGCTGGGTAGCGATAACCAAGTGAATTCCTGCTGCACGTGCAAGTTGAGTGATGCGAACAATGCTCTCTTCTACTTCCCGGGCAGCGACCATCATCAAATCTGCCAGCTCGTCAATAATTACAAGAAGATAGGGATAAGGCTCAAGAATTCGCTCGCTACCTGCAGGAACAGTGACTTTGCCAGCGCGAACTGCTTTATTGAAATCATCGATATGGCGGAAGCCAAAGTTAGAGAGATCGTCATAACGCATATCCATCTCACGCACTACCCATGCTAAGACATCAGCAGCTTTCTTAGGATTGGTAATGATGGGAGCAATAAGGTGAGGAATACCTTCGTAGCTCGTGAGTTCTACGCGCTTGGGATCGATCATCACTAAGCGAACGTCATCTGGCGTAGCACGCATCAAAATAGAGACAACCAGCGAATTAATCATCGAAGATTTACCTGCGCCCGTCGCACCCGCAACAAGTAGGTGTGGCATCTTCGCTAAGTTTGCGCAGATAAATTGCCCTTCCACATCTTTTCCTAACGCAATCACCATCGGATGTGTGTCATTGCCTGCGATAGGAGAGCGTAAAACATCGCCCAAAACCACTATTTCGCGGTCAGTATTAGGAATCTCAATTCCTACCGCAGACTTACCTGGAATCGGCGAAAGAATGCGCACATCACCGCTTGCAACAGCGTATGAAATATTCTTGGAAAGTGCAGTGACAGCTTCAACTTTTACACCACCACCAAGTTCTACTTCGTAGCGCGTAACAGTAGGACCGCGCATAAAGCCAGTGACTCTTGCATCAATATTGAATTCTTCAAAGACTTGAGTTAGCGCGCTAACCACCGTCTCGTTCGCTTTGGACTTAGCTTTAGAGACTGCGCCCGTTTTAAGAAGATCCATAGATGGCAAAACATAGGGGCGATCTGCGCGAATAATACTTTGTGGAATGGTCGGAGGTGTCACAGGTTTAGGTGTGGATGGCTCTTGAGTGCGAGGAAGTTCAACTGTAAATTCTTCGTCAAACTCTTCTTCATCAATCTCTTCTAAATCATCGGGCTCCTCGTGGTTAAATCCTTGAATGAGCGGAGATTCAAAAGGTGGGGTATCGGTAACTTCAAAGCCGTCGTCTTGGGACGCTCGTGCATCTCGAGCATCGCTGACACGAGCACTCCCCCAATGGAAAACAGCTTTAGCTCGGGATAGAACTTGTGAAACTGGAGTAGCGGTTGAAACAAGTAAGCCAAAGAAAAAGAGAAGAAGCAGAATAGGTATTGCCAGAATATTGGTAACAAGTGCAACTAATGGAGTGGCCACGCCATAACCAATCCATCCACCACCATTGCGAATTGCGCTCTCGCCTGTACCTACGGAACCGTTGAAGATATGAATAAGGCCAGTGCTGGTAAGAAAAAGTATTGCGGTTCCGACGGTAATGCGACCGGTCGCTTTAGCGTCATCGGGAGTTCTAAAAAGTCGGAAGGAGAAGTAGAGAAGAATCAAGGGCGTGATAAATCCGAGTCGGCCAACGAGACCATAGCCAGCGGCGTAGACAGTGCGTCCTACAAAATTATCGAGATGAAACCATGTGCCAGCGGCATCGATCAAGGCAATAATGAAAATAAGAAAAGCGAAACCATCGCGCTGATGCGCTGGGTCTAGATCACTCGCACCTCGGAAGATAAATCGGACACTTCCGCCGATAGCTTTAGCAATTGTGCGCCAGATTGCACCCATCAGTAGAAGGGCTTTGCCTGATAGCGAAGAGTTTGAGGATGCTGAAGTGCGCTTTTTCTTTTTTGCCATGATGGCTAACCCTAAAGAGTGACTCTAGGGAATGGAATCAGGCGCGCCGTTATACCTCTATGACAACCGGAACGATCATTGGTTTACGGCGGTGCTTATCGCCTACCCAACCACCGACAGTCTTTCGAACAACTTGTTGTAATTGATGTGTGCCGTTAATACCACTGGCAACTGCATGCGCCATTGCCTTTTCAATCATTCCTGTTACTTCGTTAAAGAGAGCAGCATCTTCAGTAAATCCACGGGCGTGGATGTCAGGGCCAGCAACAATTTTGCCGCTCTGCGAATCCACAACAACGATTACTGAGATAAATCCTTCTTCTCCCAAGATTCGACGATCTTTCAATGAATCTTCGGTGATTTCACCGATGGATTGTCCATCTACATAAACAAAACCGACCGGAACTGATCCCGAGATATCCGCATATCCATCGGCCATATCAATAGTTATTCCGTTTTCAACAACTAATGTCTTAGAGCGTGGAACACCAGTCTTAATTGCGAGTTCAGCATTCGCGCGGAGATGACGCCATTCACCGTGGATAGGCATTACATGCTTTGGCTTAACGATGTTGTAGCAATAAAGAAGTTCACCAGCTGCGGCATGGCCCGAAACGTGAACCATTGCATTGCCCTTATGGACAACATTGGCACCAAGTCGAGTGAGCTCATTGATGATGCGAAAGACCGGGTTTTCGTTACCGGGAATAAGTGATGAAGCGAGAATGACAGTGTCGCCCTTGCCCACAACAATTTCATGTTCGCCATTAGCCATACGTGAGAGTGCTGCTAGTGGTTCACCTTGCGAACCAGTACAAATCAGAACGACCTTATCGCCGAACTTACTAATTTCTTTTGCATCAACCATCAGACCTTCGGGAACTGTGAGATAACCCAGATCTTGTGCCAGCTTCATATTGCGAACCATGCTGCGACCGACCAGCGCAACCTTGCGATTATGCGCAACTGCGATATCAATAATCTGTTGGATGCGGTGGATGTGCGAAGCAAACGAGGCAACAATTACTCGACGTTCAGTTCCCCGAATAACTCGGTCAAGAACTGGCGAAATCTCGCGCTCAGAGGTAGTAAAACCTGGCACATCAGCGTTAGTGGAGTCGACCATAAAGAGATCGACGCCCTCTTCACCTAAGCGAGCAAAGGTTGCAAGGTCGGTTATTCGACCATCGAGAGGTAATTGATCCATTTTGAAATCGCCGGTTGCAAGTACAACTCCGGCGGGAGTCTTAATCGCAATTGCAAGAGCATCTGGGATTGAGTGATTGACCGCTATAAATTCAAGATTAAATGGGCCAAAACTCTGTTCTTGACCTGCGCGTACTTCAACAAGTGGTGCAGTGATGCGACGCTCTTTGAGTTTTGCTTCGGTAAAGCTCAATGTGAGTTTTGAGCCAACGATAGGAATGTCAGGGCGCTCTTTGAGCAAGTAAGGAACTGCGCCGATGTGATCTTCGTGGCCATGGGTAAGCACGACGGCAACAATGTCGTTTAGACGCTCTCGAATATAAGAGAAGTCAGGAAGGATGAGATCGATGCCGGGTTGGCTCTCTTCGGGGAAGAGAACTCCGCAGTCAACAACGAGAAGTTGTCCTTCGTACTCATACACGGTCATATTGCGACCGATTTCACCGAGGCCGCCAAGGGCGACGATGCGAAGAGTTTTAGGAGCTAGTACTGCAGGGAAGGGTAATTCTGGGTGAGGATGATTCATTAGTTAAGTGCGACTCCGCCTTGTTGAAGGTCCTCCCGCAATTGCGCGATCTGCGCATCGGTGGCATCGACAAGTGGCAATCGTGTAAATCCGCCAGGCAAGCCCAACATATTGAGAGCAGCCTTAGTCAATATCGCACCTTGAGTGCGGAAGGTTCCGGTGAATACCGGTAATAGTTGTTGATGTATTTCTAAAGCTCGCGCAGAATTTCCGGCGAACCATGCATTAAGCATCTCTTTGAGTTGATTGCCGACGGTGTGACCACAGACGGATACAAATCCCACTGCTCCAATGGAGAGGAATGGAAGATTGAGGATGTCATCGCCGGAGTAGACCGGGATGCCAGAACGCTTGATGACCCATGAAGTTGCTGCCACATTTCCCTTTGCATCTTTGAGTGCAACGATTTGTGGGTGTTCGTACAACGAGATGATGGTGTCGGATTCCATTTCAACGCCAGTGCGTCCAGGAATGTCGTACATCATGACTGGAAGGCTGGTGGAATTTGCAACTGCTAAGAAGTGAGCCTTGATTCCGGCTTGCGGAGGTTTGTTGTAATAAGGAACAACGATGAGCAAGCCATCGGCTCCTGCTTTCTCTGCGCGCTTTGCTTGATCTATCGAGAACGATGTTTCGTTATCGCCAGCACCAGCCAGGACTTTAATTTGAGATCCAACTGCGGCCTTAACGACGCGAATGATCTCGTCTTTCTCTTCTGGTTTTGTAGTGGGGGCTTCACCAGTAGTTCCGTTAACGACAATTCCATCATGGCCATTGTTGGCAAGGTGTTTTGCAAGGCGTTCGACGCCAGCCCAATCGATCGAGAGATCTTTGTTGAATGGGGTCACCATCGCGGTGAGCATTCGGCCAAATGGCGCATCAATGTGCATGAGAGAAGGTTACCGCGCTTATGGAGCGATACGTCCAGACTTTTCAAAGGCTTTGTACGTAATGGGCATCAATTGAGCGAAATGTTCTTCCATTTTCTCAGCGACCATCTCAATTTCGCGCTGTGGGTAGCTCGGGAAATGGGAGCCTTCGCGCGCAGTGCGCAAGGAGAGGAAGTTCATGAGTGCGCGGGCGTTCATCGTGACATACATAGATGAGTAGAGAGTGACAGGCAAGACGGCGCGCGCCACTTCACGAGCAACTCCAGCATCGAGCATCTTCTTATAAGCATCATATGCATGGTTGCACGAATCTTTAATGGAATCCACAGTTAATTGGTATTGCTCATCAGTACCTGGAATGAATGAATACGAGCCAGGCTTTCCGATTTGAACAAGATTGCGCTCTTTTGAGGGAATATAA
>CAEZYL010000011.1_pt1 | contig 20659 bp, 17 predicted proteins | sample 7265501 | NCBI WGS metagenome assembly CAEZYL01 (sample SAMEA6813933, study PRJEB35770) | freshwater metagenome | biome: Freshwater; feature: Freshwater reservoir; material: water | place: Czech Republic | collected 2017-04-14 | depth 30m m
ATCGCTGAGCGATTTTACTGATGAGACATCGGCTATGCGCTGTGCACCTGCCTGTGATGGTGGAGCATTGTACAAAGCATCAATATCGGAGACGAGAACAAGTAAATCTGCACCGATGAGGTGGGATACAAGTGCTGCTAGACGATCGTTATCACCCATGCGAATCTCTTGAGTTCCAACCGAATCATTCTCGTTGATAACTGGAACAACTCCGAGCTGTAATAAACGAAAGAGAGTGCGCTGCGCATTTTGGTAGTGCGAGCGACGAATTACATCTTCTATGGTGAGGAGCACCTGCGAAGCAATTACGCCATGGCGCTTAAAGGATTCGGTATAGCGCGCGATAAGTAGCCCTTGGCCAACCGAGGCCGCTGCTTGTTGAGTCGCAAGATCTTTTGGACGTGAAGTAAGTCCTAATGGAGCAAGACCGGCAGCAATCGCACCAGAGGAGACAAGAACAACTTCTTTTCCTTGGGAACGAAGATGCGCAATGACATCGGTAAGTGCAGTGACGGAAGATTCATCGAGCGCTGATCCAGCAGAACCGGTCAGCGTAGACGAGCCAACCTTGATAACAATGCGCTTAGCGCTTGCTAATTCTGTTCGGTTCATACATCGCCTTCAATCCTCGGATTCCGTGGATCCGTTGTGTTGTACTCCCATTGTTGAGCAATTTCATCGTCATTGAGTGCATCGACATGGTCATCGATGTAACGACCTGCCCATGGAGACTCGATTCGTAGGTCGCCGCCACGAGGACCAGCGAGAAGTTCCGCACCGGCCTCGATTGAAGGTTCCCAATCAAAGATAACAGCGGAATCCCCTTCGCCAATGCGAACTTCATCCTTGGCTTTAGCGCCCTTCTTAAAGAGTTCGCGCTCAACGCCAAGTGTTGCCAAGCGATCTGCCAAATAACCAATCGCTTCGGAGTTGCCGAAGTCGGTCTGCTTTACCCAACGAACTGGCTTCTCACCAAGAACAGTGAATGAACCATCTTCATTGGCAGTAACGGTAAACCCGTTTCCAGATGCAACTACTGGACGCAAGACAATGCGAGTCTTCATGGACGCTGCTTCCTTCTTTCGCGCCTCTTGAATAATTCGAGCCATCGCATAGTTAAGTTCTTGAAGACCAATGTGTCCCGCAGCAGAAATCTTATAGACCTCAAAGCCGCGAGCTTCAAAGAGTGGAGCAACCATATCCGCCATCGCTTGGCCATCAGGTAGATCAACTTTATTGAGAGCAATAATGCGTGGGCGCTCAGAGAGTGGAACACTTCCTTCATCGGCAGTGTATTTTCGAAGTTCTTCTTCGATAATGTCGAAATCCTTAACTGGATCGCGATCAGTCTCTAACGTTCCGCAGTCAAGAACATGGACGATTGCCGCACACCGTTCGACGTGACGTAAGAATTCCAGGCCAAGGCCCTTGCCTTCAGAAGCTCCAGGAATAAGTCCAGGAACATCGGCAACCGTAAAACGAGTCTCACCTGCCTGAACAACACCTAGGTGCGGAGCAAGTGTGGTGAATGGATAATCCGCAATCTTTGGCTTTGCGGCAGAGATAGATGCGATGAGCGAAGACTTGCCTGCGCTAGGAAATCCAATCAGGCCAATATCGGCAACGCTCTTGAGTTCTAATGTAAGTGTGCGTTCTTCGCCGGCCTCACCTTTAAGTGCAAAACCTGGTGCGCGACGCTTAGAAGATGCGAGCCCAGCATTACCGAGTCCACCCTTGCCGCCTTGAGCTGCAATGAAGCGAGTTCCTTCACCGACTAAGTCTGCGAGCACATTCCCTGAAATATCTTTAACAACAGTTCCGTTAGGAACTTTCATCAATAAATCTTTGCCCTCTTTGCCATTGCAATAATCGCCATAACCGAGGCTGCCATTGGTAGCACGGCGATGTGGCGAGTGATGAAAATCGAGAAGAGTTGTAGTGCCAGAATCAACAATAAGAATGATGTCGCCACCGCGACCACCATTACCGCCGTCAGGACCGCCGAGTGGCTTGAACTTTTCGCGGTGAACAGAGACGCAGCCATCTCCGCCAGATCCTGCTGCAGCATGAAGAGTGACGCGATCGACGAACGATGCCATTGCGCTCTCCTCTTCTCTTAAATTCTCTTAAATTCTCTAAAAATCGTTAATAAAAATGTGCAATAAAAAAGCGGGCCCGCAGTAGGCGGACCCGCTGAAAAATATCCGCCTTTAAGCTACTGGAACCGGAACGATGTTAACTACCTTGCGACCGCGAGCGCGACCGAAAGCAACTTCGCCAGCTGATAGTGCAAAAAGAGTGTCATCCTTGCCGATGCCAACATTGGCACCTGGGTGGAAAACAGTTCCGCGTTGACGTACCAAGATTTCGCCAGACTTTACGATCTGTCCTGCGTAGCGCTTGATGCCGAGGTATTGAGCATTTGAGTCGCGACCGTTACGTGTGGACGAGACGCCTTTTTTACTTGCCATTTATTTTCGCCTGCCTTCTATTCTCGGAAAAATTACTTCGTGATCGCTGTGATCTTGACGCGTGTGAGTTGTGCGCGGAAACCTTGACGACGGCGATAGCCGGTCTTGTTCTTGTAACGAAGGATGTCGATCTTAGGACCCTTGGTCTCTTCGAGGACTTCGCCAGTTACTTTGACGCCAGAAAGTGCCTTGGCATCTGTTGTAAGAGTTGTACCTTCAACGAGCAGAAGAGCAGGAAATGAAACCGAAGCTCCGACCTTTGCATCCATACGGTCGACAGTAACTGTGTCGCCTACGGCAACCTTCTCTTGACGGCCGCCAGCTTTAACAATCGCGTACACGGTGACACCTTTCCTTGCTTCTATGAATACTCAATTACTAGCTTCCGCTAATTTCGAGCGCTAGCCCAAGTATTTCGGGCAGAGGCCTAGGGTACGGACTCTCCGCCCCCTGGGTCAAACTGGTTGAAACTGGTTGAAACTGGGCCCTATTCGGGAGTGATTACGCCTGTACTAACTGCGCGACGACGCCGACGGCCACCGGCGGCAGGTGCCTGTGAGGCCACCGCTTCTACCGGCTCTACTGTTTCGGCTGGTTCTGAAACTTCTACGGTATCGGAACTTTCTGCCTCATCCAGGTCATCGTTCTGAGTCGATGGAACGTAGCGTTGATCCATATCTTTATCGAGAGCAACCTTACGTACTGGCTCTGAATGAATGTGAATTCCGCGACCGCCACAACTTTCGCAAGTAGTCGAAAATGCCTCAATCAATCCTTGTCCTACGCGCTTACGAGTCATCTGTACGAGCCCGAGCGAAGTTACTTCAGCAACTTGATGCTTAGTGCGATCGCGTCCGAGGCATTCCACTAACCGACGAAGAACTTGATCACGGTTGGATTCAAGTGCCATATCAATAAAGTCGATAACAATAATTCCACCCATATCGCGCAGGCGAAGTTGTCGAGCAATTTCTTCAGCTGCTTCTAAGTTGTTCTTAGTAACAGTCTCCTCGAGGTTGCCGCCCTTACCGATGAATTTTCCGGTGTTGACGTCAATAACAATCATCGCTTCTGTGCGATCGATAACGAGGGAACCACCTGAAGGTAGGTAAACCTTGCGATCAAATGCCTTTGCGAGTTGTTCTTCAATCTTGTTCTCTACGAACATATCGCGAGCGCCGGTCCACTTTTCAATCTTTGCGGTGAGTTCTGGCGCAATATGTCCAAGATAGTTATTAATCTCGTCCCATGCCTCGTCACCTTGGACTGACATCTTGTTGAAATCTTCATTGAAGATATCGCGGATGACTCGAACTGTGAGATCGGGTTCGCTGTAAAGGAGTGAAGGAGCAGAAGTTCCGGATGATTCAGACTTTGCAAAAATGTCTTCCCATTGGGCCTTCAAGCGTGCCACATCGCGCTCGAGCTCTTCTTCCGTTGCGCCCTCAGAAGAAGTACGCACAATCACGCCGGCCGCTTCTGGAATCAGATTCTTTAAAATTGATTTCAAGCGAGAGCGCTCTTGCTCCGGGAGGCGACGGCTAATTCCGCTCATCGCACCGCCAGGAACATAAACAATGTATCGACCAGGAAGTGAAATCTGACTTGTAAGGCGAGCGCCTTTCTGTCCGATTGGATCCTTTGTTACTTGTACTAATACCGATTGACCAGTCTTGAGAACTTGTTCGATCTTGCGAGGTGCACCATCTGCAAGTCCAGCAGCATCCCAGTTCACTTCACCGGCATACAAGACTGCGTTGCGACCCTTGCCAATATCTACGAATGCGGCTTCCATGGAAGGCAATACATTCTGAACGCGACCTAGGTAGACGTTGCCAACGTATGAAATATTGCTATTTCGATTGACGTAGTGCTCGACCATAATCTTGTCTTCAAGTACTGCAATCTGAGTGCGATCTCCGGTTTGGCGAACCAACATTTGGCGATCTACATTTTCGCGACGTGCTAGGAATTCGGATTCAGTGATGATGGTTCCGCGACGGCGGAATGAACCTTCACGATCGCCACGGTCACGTCCACCACGTTCACTGCGATCACCGCGATCACGGCGGTTGCTGCGATCGTTTCTATCACTTCGATCTCGGCGACCACGAGAAGGACCATCTTCGCGAACGCGTGGCTCACGGGCCTCACGAGGTTCGCGGACCTTAACGACTGTTACAACACCATCTTCATCGACTACTTCTCCAGGTGTTACGCCTTCTCCAGTCGCGCGACGGCGACGGCGACGGCGGGGACCTGAAACTTCGGTACCTTGATCGTCGCTGGAGTTGATTGCACCTGAATCTGCGCTATCGAGATCTACATCGCTATCGCTTTCGGTGCCTGAATTTTCGTTCTCACGTCCACCTCGACGACGGCCACGTCCACCGCGACGGCGACGGCGGCGCTCAGCGCCCTCTTCACTCTCATCCTCGGCTGGGGAATCATCGTTGGAAACTGTGACTGACTTCTTAGGAAGACTCTTCTTTGCCGGCGCTGCCTCTTCGGGAGCGGCCTGAAACATAGGAACAGGTATCGCAGCTTTTGCGCGAGACGCGGGTTTGTTCTCAACAACCTCAGTTGAATCGGGAGCGGCAGTTACTTCTTCGCTCGCACTTTCCTTTTTTGCTTTGCTCGCGCCTTTTTTGATAGCACGCTTACGCGTTTTCTTTGGCTCTATAGCCATAATTCAAATCCTCATCTGGGTACGAGGCCAAGTTGTGCTCGACCTGCGGTACTACTCTCGGCTTCAATTAAGAAGCAATAGTGAAAAATCTAGCGAAAACTAGTTTTGGCGCCTGCTGCGAAGGCGATTACGGGGACCTACTCGATTCTTCACTTCACTCTTGCGAGAGATGAAGGAGAGCCAAGCTGATCTCAACCGATCGACGCGCTAAACGCTGGTGAAAGTATGACAGAGATACAGGGCAAGACCAATTCTTAAGCTCTCTTTTAGGGCAGAGCCGGGCATTTAGTGGCCTGAATCTCGGTCAATCTCGCTAGCGCGAGCGTAAATGAACGTTTTGAAGCAGGCCTAGCCCGATCAAATTGGCGAACATGCTGGAACCGCCATAGGACATAAATGGCAGGGGAACTCCGGTCATCGGCATCATGCCCATCGCCATTCCAATATTTTCATACATCTGGAAGGCAAACCAAGCAATCACACCTACTACAACAAGTTTTCCAAATAGATCTTCAGTTCGTTTCGCAATCAAGAACGATCGAAAAAAGAAGATAGTGAAAAGCATAAGTATGAACGAACTTCCGAGAAATCCAAGCTCTTCTCCGGCGACCGTAAAAATAAAGTCTGTTTGTTGTTCCGGAACGAAGCGGCCATTTGTTTGGGGACCGTTGAATAGGCCCTTTCCAAATAATCCGCCAGAGCCAATCGTGATTCGCGCCTGGCGAAGTTGATAGCCAGTCTCTTGAGGATCTGCGGAGGGGTCGATAAATGATTGCAAACGTTTAACTTGGTACTCCTGAACTGCTCCCACCTTTACGGCAACAAAAGCTCCAAGAATTCCTAGAATGAGTAATACAACAACCCAACGAGTTGGCGCACCCGATACTGCAATGATGGCGATGACCGCAGCAGCAATAATGAGGGTTTCACCGAGATCCGGCTGAATAATAATGAGAAGCAATGGAACTGCTGCAACAAGTAATGCTTTGAGCACATCGGAATGACCAGGATTCTCATCGCGATCTCGCCCTTCAGAGAGAATCATTGCCATGCCAATAATGACTGAAATCTTTGCAAGCTCTGCAGGTTGTAGTTGGAAACCACCAGGAAATGAAATCCAGGAACGCGCTCCATTTACTTCACTACCGAATGGAGTAATTAATACGGCAAGCAGACCAACGAGGCCAGCGATATAAACAAAAGGCGTATATGCGCGAATTAACCGATAATCAATAAGAGTTGTTCCATAAGCGAGCAATCCACCAATGATCATATTAAGAATATGGCGCTTCAAGTAATACTGCGGATCTAAACCTTGCGAGGCAAACCATTGTTTTGTGGCGGCATAAACAAGAAGTGTGCCAATGAGAAGCATGAGTCCAACCGAGATATTGAGCCAACGGTCATAACCAGAAATGCTCTCTTTGAATTTGCGGCGCTTGAAGTTGTCGAGAATTGTCATGGTTTCACCGCCTTCGGTTTCGTTAGAACTGGGCTTGCTGTGGGAGTAGGCGTTGCTTTGGGCTTAATAATCTTCTCTAATTTATCGAGTTTAGTATTGATCACCGGAAGTTTCTTAGGAACTCCGTTAGGAAAGACGCTCTTCGCGGGATCTACCGTATTTCCGCTTACCCCGAAGAGTGCGGAATAGATATCGCGCACGCCTACTGCAGAAGTTGTAGCGCCGAATCCACCTTGGCTAACCACCATAACTACGGCGTACTTTGGCTTCTCGCTTGGCGCAAATGATGAATACCAAGAGATGTCATCATAAGCAGATCCATCTGGATTCTTACCGAATACCTGTCCCGTACCCGTCTTGCCGCTAACAGCAACTGGATAGTTTGCAAAAACCCCGGCACCAGTTCCAGTGAGGTTTACAGAACGAAGAGCTTTATGCAGGAAGGCAATAGTTTTTGGAGTCGCATCTATGCGACCGTTAATAACTGGGCTAAATTCTTTGACAACTGTTCCATTTGGCTTGACGATAGCTTTTGCAATTTGAGGTTGATATAAAGTCCCACCGTTGGCAATCGCTGCATATGCTGCAACCATTTGTAATGGCGTCATTAATGTATCGCCTTGACCGATAGAGAAGTTGACCGCATCTCCTGCACGAATCTTGTCGCCATCAAGACAATTCTCGCGTGCAATCGCAATCAAGTAAGGGGTCAGATCTGACTTCTGAGCTCGCTCTTTGAAATTGCAGTAGAAATTCTTATTTGCCTCATAGGAGCGAATTTTCCAAGCGCGATCAGGAAGTCGACCTGTTGCCTCGGCTGGTAGATCAATTCCAGTTATTTTGCCTAAGCCAAAAGACGCGGCGGATTTAAAGAAATAATCATGTAGTCCAGATTTTGGAAAGAGGCCACCATCTCGGACCCATTCATCGTAGGCAATTTGATACCAAATAGTGTCGCATGAGACGGCAATCGCATTCTGCATATTTAGCCGGCCCTGAGATTTAGCTTCAAAGTTCTTGAAATATCGATTTCCAATTTTTACTTGGGCGGGGCAGTCGTAACTTTTCTCAAGGCTATATCCCGCCTTAACGGCAGCTACAACTGAGAGCGATTTAAATGTAGAAGCTGGTGCATACATACCTTGCACAGGTCTCGAAAGTGCGGGCACTCCATTGTTCTCGCTATACAAAGCGGTCGCTTGCGCAGTCGTCAGCCCCTTCTCCCAGATGCTGGGTTCATAAGTTGGCCAAGAGGCGATGGAGAGAATTTGTCCGGTGTAAATATCCATGACAATTGCTGCGCCGGAATCTGCTCGGTATCCCATCGATTTTGAACGTGCTACTGAACTAGCAAGTGCTTTCTCGGTGGCGGCCTGCAATTTGGCATTGAGATTAGTGACCAAGTTGTATCCAGGAATTGGAAGCGTATTACGAGCTTGTGAAGTGATTGCCTCTTTGCGATCAACAATCACTGTCTTTATCCCAGGTGTCCCCCGCAAATATTTGTTGTACTGATATTCCAAACCTGCTTTACCAATATTTTCATTGCGATAATAACTCTGCGAAGAGTTCGCTAAATCTTCTTCAGTTACTGAGCCGACATATCCCAGTACATGTGAACCATTCTCGCCGGCAAGTGATGGGTAACTTCTAATCGGAACCGGTGAAGCATCTATTCCTGGATATAGATCTGCATTCTCTAACACCTTAAGGGCCTGCGTTTGTGTCGCATCTCGAGTTACGGGTATAGGTTGATAGCGCGTTCCGTTCCAGCACCCCGTTCTATCTCCCGTGAGTATCTCTCCACATAATCGAGTGGCGCGATATACCTCGGGATATTTCTTACCCAAAAGAGTTGCTACCTTAATTAGAACACTCTTACCCTGATCTTCGCGACGATCGATAACACTGCGATCGACGGTAATCACCATTCCAGGGCGATCCACAGTGAGCGGAACGCCTTGGCTATCAACTATTGCACCGCGAACAGCAGGTGTGACTACATCACGACTTTGAATGCTTATTGCTGCGACTTTATACGCTTCGGTATTGGCAATTTGCAGATAAAACAGACGTCCGAAGAGGGCAAGAAGTAATGAGGTAACGAGTACTTGAATAAAGAGAAGATTTAGCCTGGAGCGTTGATTCATGATCTCTCACGTGAAGTTAACGTCGTATTTCGCAATAGCGAAAGTAGCGGCAAGACAAGTGGAGCAAATAGAAAAGTCCAAAGGGTATTTCCAAGAATTACGACTAAGTTGCGCGTCAGATTACCTGCCTGATCGCCAACCAGTGCGCTAAGAATTAAAGAGAGTAGAAGCGTGAGTGCAGAGGCAAGTGCAACGAAGAGCACGAATGCACCGGGACGAGAGGTGAAGTCGCCAATGCTTTCTCGGTTAGCGCCAATGACATATCCAACGAGTGTCAGCACAAGCGCCCAAAGCCCAAAGGGAGAGTTGGATGTCGGTGATAAATCGAGAATAAGACCACCGATAAAACCAAGTGCAATCGCGCCCGATCTATCTTCAAGAGCCATCAGGCCGATTAAGACTGCAAGAAAGAGCGAGAATCCAGTAATAGGAAAATTAATGCGAGCGATTGCAGATTCCTGCACCGTAAAAACTACAAAGAGAAAGAGAGCGCTGAGCGATATGCGGGATGCGCTCATTTACTTTCCCTTTGAACTCTTGGGAGTTGATGTGGGGGTTGGAGAGATTGTCATGGAATCCACTGATGGTTTTGGAGTGACATAGATAGTCACGGTCGGTTCTGGCGTAGGAACGAGAGCATTTCGAGGATCCTGCGCTGCCGCCTTAGTAATAATGGTGACTACTCCTAGGGAATTTAGGTTTTCAAAACCCTTCACGCCAGCTTCTTGGGTCAATGAAGCAGAAGTGTCATTCACGGATGTCACTCGTCCAACCGGAACTCCCGGAACGAATGGCCTATTGCCATCACTTCCCAGTGATACAAGTACATCGCCCTTCTTAATCTCACCTGAAGGATCGAGCAGCTGTAAAACAAAATTGCCATCACCCTGACCGATTACTACTCCCACGCTCTGCGAACGTGCAATTCGGACACCAATTCGGAAAGTTGGATCGCTCATCAGCAGCACAACGCAGGAAGATGCGGTTACATCTTTAACAACGCCCACCAAACCATAGGCACCTGTGACTGTCATATTCTTGCGAACGCCATCAGCCATACCAGCATCTAGTGTGATTGTCTGACTAAAGGTTGAAGCAGAGCCCTTGCCGATAACTCTCGCAGCAACAACGGTATAGCCCGCACGTCCAGCTAAATTGAGGGCGCCACGCAATTTCTTTAATTTGCCAGCAGTATCTTCATTAAAGATTACCTTCGCCTTGAGCTGGGCATTTTCTCTCTTTAAATCATTAATTTGCGATTTAGTCGTACCGAAGTTCTTTATATTGCTAAAGAAGTTTCCAACAGGTGAGAAAAGGGTGGAGACGCCGCGTTGAATGGGTGAGAGAAATGTCTGTGTCGCTGATCGCGATTTATCGGTAATGCTGACACCTCGAAGATCGAGGGTGATGAGGAAGAGTGAGGTAACGAGCAAAATGACAAGGAGGAGGCGCGAACGATTGCCTCCTCTACCTGCCATAAATTATTTTCCTATCTTGAGAACCAGTTCTAGTTTTCTATTTTCTCTTAACGGCGAGGCTCAGAGATTAGAACCTTTTCGAGCGCTTCAAATTCTTCTACGCATTTTCCAGAGCCTTCTGCAACTGCATGCAATGGGCGTTCTGCAACGTGGATAGGAATTCCAGTCTCACGACGAAGTCGCTCATCCAAGCCGCGAAGAAGTGCTCCGCCGCCAGTAAGGACAATTCCGCGATTCATGAGGTCAGATGCAAGCTCTGGTGGTGTCTTATCCAAAGTGCTCTTTACAGCATTAACAATTTGGTTGACTGGATCTTCTAGCGCCTTGCGAATATCTTCGGCGGAGACGCGAATGATTTTTGGTAGACCGGTTGCAAGATCGCGGCCGCGAATTTCTGCATCAGGCTCGTCAGGCAATGGGAAAGCTGAACCAATTGCCATCTTAATTTCTTCAGCGGTGCGCTCACCGAGAAGAAGTGAATATTCACGCTTGACCCAATCGATAATTGCTTGATCAAGCTCATCTCCGCCAACGCGAATAGAGAGCGCGGTGACAATTCCACCAAGTGAAATAACTGCAACCTCGGTTGTTCCACCACCGATATCTACAACCATGTTGCCAGTTGGTTCATGAATAGGAAGTCCGGCTCCAATTGCTGCGGCCATAGGCTCTTCGATGATGTAAACCTTACGAGCACCTGCGGCGTAGCCAGCATCTTTCACTGCGCGTTGCTCAACACCGGTGATGCCAGATGGAACACAGACAACAATTCTTGGCTTTGCTAGGTAGCGACGACGATGTACTTTTTGAATGAAGTAACGGAGCATGCGCTCAGTCGTATCAAAGTCGGCGATTACGCCATCCTTAAGCGGACGGATTGCAACAATATTTCCGGGGGTACGGCCAATCATCTGCTTTGCTTCAAGTCCTACAGCGAGAATTCCACCGGTATCTTGATTAACAGCAACAACGGAGGGCTCGTTCAAAACGATTCCACGTCCACGGACATAGACCAAAGTATTTGCAGTTCCTAAGTCAACGGCCATATCTCTGCCGATAAAGGACATGCGGTTTGGTTTGCTCTTACTCATGTGTGCCTTTCGATTCTTATAGCTCGGGGAAGAAAATACCGATTTCACGAGTTGCGGATTCAACTGAATCAGAACCATGAACGATATTTTGAATAACTTTTGTGCCTTGATCACGGGCGAGATCGCCGCGGATAGTGCCGGGTTCGGCAAGAGTGGGGTCTGTTACTCCAGCAAGTTTGCGGAATCCTTCAATGACTCGATTGCCTTGCGCAACGATTGCAACAATCGGGCCGGAGCTCATAAATTCGATGAGCGGCTCAAGAAATGGTTTACCTTCATGCTCGGCATAATGCTTAAGAAGAATTTCACGATCTGCGTGCAACATTCGCACTGCAACAATTGCATAACCCTTACGTTCGATACGACCAATTACCTCGCCAGTTAATCCGCGCGCAACGCCATCGGGCTTGACCAGAATGAGGGTTTTTTCAATATTTGCTGAGTTCACAGGCGAGAGTCTACGGCGTACCCACCTTCCCGCATAAATCGGGCTACTGAGAAGGCCCGCCGCCGCCATCCCGTTCAGCAATAAGGGCGGCCCGCATTGCCTCACCCTTGCGGCCGATGAAAAAGCCACACACCCAAAGAGCGGCGAAAAGTGCGCCCATGAAATACATCATCGGAACGACTACGCCATAGGCAATCATCGCTATCTGAAGAGCGCTACCGATATACCAACCGCGCATCGTTTTCATGAGGCCGGCGTTGAGAAAGAGAAGAAGTGAGATCAAAGACCCAATGATCAGAGCGGTTGCGGCGTGATCATCTTTGGCGATCAGAATTGCAAAGCCCATCACCAGTGATTCCATCACCAATACTGCAGCACCGAGAACTCTCATACTTCGATCCCCTTCATTTCGGCAATAATCGTACGCGCTTGCGCGGCCGTGACAAAAGATCCTGTAATCACTACAGCGCTGACACCTTCACTCTTCTGGTTTACCAGTGTGCATTGCTCCATGGCAGTAGTGATTGCCACATGGAGATCAGGTTCTTTAAAGGTGCGGTCTGCGCCAAAGACTTTTAGTGCGTGCGAATAGAGATCATCCGTGCTCATTGAGCGTGGAGATTTATTGGAGGTGACGATTAAGCGATCCACTACGGGTTCGAGTTCGTGGAGAATCCCATCCACATCCTTCTCGCCCAGTACCGCAAGAACCCCAAATATTCCCTCGAAATCAAATTCAGTGGAGATGGTCGTGCAGAGCGCACTCATTCCATGGGGATTATGGGCGGCATCCACAATCACAGTCGGATCGCGATAAAGAATTTCGCACCGACCGGGAATTTCTACATCGAGAAAAGCCGCGCGAACAAGATCTTCATCGAGCTTGACGCCTACAAAAGCTTCTACTGTCGCAATTGCTAGCGCGGCATTGTTGCCTTGGTGCGCTCCGTGCAAAGGTAAGAAAATCTCATCATAGGTTCCGTGAATTCCATTGACGTAGATGACTTGTCCTCCGACCGCAATATCTCGTTTTGCTAATGAGAACTCCAACCCTTCACGATAAGGAATTGCAGATTGTGCGAGAACTTGCGCAGTCAAAATCTTTGCGACATCAACAGTCTGAGCTGCAATAACTACGTGAGATTCGGGCTTGATGATGCCTGCCTTATTCATAGCAATCTCTTCGATGGTTTCGCCAAGATATTCGGTGTGATCAATACCGATCGGGGTAATGACTGAAACCGTACTTGCTAAGACATTAGTGGAGTCCCATTCTCCGCCCATCCCAGCTTCAATAATTGCGATATCAACGGGGAACTCTGCAAAAGCAACAAATGCCAGTGCGGTTAGAACTTCGAAATATGAGAGTGGTAGTTCTTGGCGTTCATCAATGAGATCAAGATAAAGTGCGATGTCGTTATAGGTTGCGATTAATCCCTCGGGTGTAATGGGCTCACCCTTGATCGAAATTCGCTCTAGAAATGTATGCAGATGCGGACTCGTGTATCGACCCGTACGGTAATCCAGTTGACGAAAGATGGCATCGACCATTCGGGCGACTGAACTCTTGCCATTTGTACCTGCAATATGAACCGTGGGATAAGAGAGTTGTGGTGAGCCAAGAACATCCAACAAGGCTGCAATGCGAACCAATGATGGGTCAATCTTGTTTTCAGGCCAGCGCTTAAGCAGAGCTGCCTCAATAACTTCCAATACTTCGAAATCTTCCGGGGATGTCATAGGTAGATTTATTTAGTAGGTAGCGCAGCAAGAGCCGCAGTAATTCGTTCAATATCTGCAGTTGTTTCGGCGAGACGAGTCCGAATCTCTTGCACAACTTCCATAGGAGCTTTAGCCATGAAGCCCTCGTTGTCGAGTTTTACCTTTGCGGTTTGGCGATCTTTCTCTGCAGTCGCTAAATCTTTGGTAAGGCGAGAACGCTCTGCATCTACATCTATTGCACCACTTAGATCAAACTCAATCGTAACGCTGCCCACTTCAATCCGAGCTGATGCGGCGGCAGTCAATTCTTCTAACCGACATACTTGGCGAATCGCAGCTTCGTATCTCGTCAATGCTGCGGTATCAAGACCAATAAACTTGGCAGCAACCTTTGCGGAAGTCTTAATGCCCTGATCATTGCGGAATCGGCGAATCTCGGTGACGAGTTCCTGCACTTTTTCAACTAACGCAATGGACTTCTCATCGCTATTGCCTGAATTCGAAATCGGCCAGACAGCCTTCACTAATGTTTCGCCACCAGTAAATGCACACCACAATTCTTCAGTGATAAACGGCATTATCGGATGCATGATGCGCATCAACTGATCAAGGACTTCACCGAGAACGCGTCCAGATACTTGTGCCGACTCTCCCCCAGCAGCAAATGAGGCCTTAGAAAGTTCGAGGTACCAGTCGCATAGATCATCCCAAGCGAAGTGATAAATCAGTTCGCAGGCCTTTGCAAATTCGTATTTTTCAAGAAGTAAATCAACTTCGGTCACTGTTTGGTCTAGGCGAGTCAATATCCATTGATCAATTCCATTCAAGGAATCAAAATTCGGCATTGGACCATCAGTGGTAGCGCCGTTCATCATTGCAAAGCGAGATGCATTCCAAAGCTTGGTCGCGAAGTTACGGGCGCCGCCAATCCACTCTTCTGCAAGTGCTTGATCCGCACCGGGATTTGCACCGCGCGCCAAAGTAAAGCGGAGCGCATCAGAGCCGTACTTATCCATAAATTCAATCGGGTCAACTGTATTGCCGCGAGATTTTGACATCTTCTTACCAAATCGATCGCGTACAAGACCATGAAGGGCAATGGTCTTAAATGGCGCAACGCCATCCATCGCAAAGAGTCCGAGCATCATCATGCGAGCAACCCAGAAAAACAAAATGTCATAGCCGGTAACAAGAACACTGGTGGGATAAAACTTCTTCACATCCGCTGAATCAGCCGGCCAACCTAATGTAGAGAAGGGCCAAAGGCCTGATGAGAACCAAGTATCTAGAACATCAGAATCTTGCACATAACCAGCGGGCGGGATTTCACCAGGTCCGCAGACAACTACTTCTTCATTCGGCCCGTAATAAACCGGAATGCGATGTCCCCACCAGAGTTGGCGAGAGATACACCAGTCATGCATATTGTCGATCCAGTCAAAGTAACGTGGAGACATCTCTTCCGGTTCAATTTTTACGCGGCCATCACGAACAGCGTCGCCAGCAGCTTTTGCAAGTGGCGCGACTTTGACGAACCACTGCTTAGACAGACGAGGTTCGACCGTTGTATCGCAACGAGAGCAGTGCCCAACAGCGTGAATATAAGGACGCTTTTCAGCAACGATGCGACCTAATTTGCGAAGTTCTTCCACAACTTCCTTGCGTGCCTCAAAGCGATCCATGCCATCAAAACGAGTGCCTGAATTAGCCATCACACCGTGCTCGTTCATGATGATTGGCATATCAATTCCGTGGCGCATCGCCATCTCGAAGTCGTTAGGGTCATGCGCACCGGTGACTTTTACTGCACCAGTTCCAAATTCAGGGTCAACGAGTTCATCCGCAATGATTGGAATCATCCGATTAACCAGCGGAAGCAGAACCTTCTTACCAATCATATGTTTGTAACGCTCATCTTCAGGATGAACTGCTACTGCTCCATCACCCATCATTGTTTCGGCACGAGTGGTCGCAACAACTATTGAAAGCTCATCATCACCATAACGAACCTGTACAAATTCACCAGAATCATCGCTGTGCTCTACTTCAATGTCAGATAGCGCGGTCAAACAACGTGGACACCAATTGATGATGCGCTCAGCGCGATAAATAAGTCCCTGGTCATATAGCCGTTTAAAAATTGTAAGAACTGCGGTTGATAAACCCTCATCCATTGTAAATGCTTCGCGAGACCAGTCGACAGAATCTCCGAGGCGTTTCATTTGATCAAGGATGGCTCCACCAGATTCGGCTTTCCACTCCCAAACTTTTTCTACAAATTTCTCGCGTCCAAGATCATGACGTGAAAGCCCTTGCGCTGCTAATTGTTTCTCAACCACATTTTGAGTAGCGATACCTGCGTGATCCATTCCCGGCAACCACAGAGCTTCAAAGCCCTTCATGCGCTTCATACGAATCAAAATATCCTGCAAGGTGTGGTCGAGTGCGTGACCAATGTGAAGTGAACCGGTGACATTGGGTGGCGGAATAACGATGGTAAATGGCGGCTTCTCCGATGATGCATCTGCGGTGAAATAACCCGCATCAATCCATTTCTTGTAGAGAGGGGCTTCAATATCGCCAGGCGAGAAAGCGGCCGCTAAAGGTACTTCTCTCTTCTCGCTCATAATGGGTAAGTCTAGATTACGTTACGCGCTCTTCTCATCACTGTTCTTCTCGGACTTGTCAGCCTTCTCAGACTTAGATGCGCGCTTTGGACCACCCGCTGGGCGATTGATATAGGTAGGAGCCGCTTCTTTATTGACTGCTTCGGGAGTAACGACAACTTTTTCAATCTCTGGCTTGGAAGGAATTTCGTACATCACAGCAAGCAGAGTCTCTTCCATAATCGCACGAAGTCCTCGAGCACCTGTCCCGCGTTTGATTGCAAGGTCGGCAACTACTTCGAGGGATTCAGGGGTGAATTCAAGTTCAACGCCATCGAGATCAAAGAGTCGTTGATACTGCTTAACAAGTGCGTTCTTTGGTTCGGTCAGAATCTGCATGAGAGCTGCGCGATCCAAACTTTCTACGCTAGTTAAAATCGGAAGGCGACCAATAAATTCTGGAATCATTCCAAACTTCAAAAGATCTTCCGGCATGACATCGCCAAAAATATCTGTCTTAACTTCAGTATCGATGGATTGGAGTTTGGCATTAAAACCAACACCAGCCTTGCCCTTGCGACTTTCAATAATTTTCTCTAAGCCCGCAAATGCACCGCCCACAATGAAGAGGATATTGGTGGTATCAATCTGCAGGAACTCTTGATGCGGATGCTTGCGGCCACCTTGTGGTGGCACAGAAGCAGTAGTGCCTTCTAGAATCTTTAGCAGCGCTTGCTGCACACCTTCGCCCGAAACATCGCGAGTAATAGAGGGGTTCTCAGATTTGCGGGCGACCTTATCGATTTCGTCGATATAGATGATGCCAGTCTCGGCCTTCTTCACATCAAAGTCTGCGGCTTGAATAAGTTTGAGAAGAATATTCTCCACATCTTCGCCCACATAACCTGCCTCAGTCAGAGCAGTCGCATCGGCAATAGCGAAGGGAACATTGAGCATGCGTGCCAGAGTCTGCGCCAAGAAGGTCTTACCGCAGCCAGTGGGACCAAGAATTAGAATGTTGGACTTAGATAGTTCTACGGCATCCTCGCGACGCGATTCGCCAGCTTGGACTCGTTTGTAATGGTTATAGACAGCAACCGAGAGAGACTTCTTTGCGCGATCTTGGCCAATCACATATTGATCTAAGAATTCACAGATCTCCTGTGGCTTAGGGAGTTCTTGAAGGCCGAGTGAACTTGTCTCTTGCAGCTCTTCAATAATAATTTCATTACAGAGATCGATGCACTCGTCGCAGATATAAACACCTGGACCAGCAATTAACTTCTTGACCTGCTTCTGTGTCTTTCCGCAGAAAGAACATTTAAGGAGATCGCCACTTTCACCAATGCGAGTCGTCATGGGATAAGAGTAAAAGCCAGCGCATTTTCATGCGCTGGCTTTAGCCATAAATCTTGTTCGCTTATAGGCGAATTAGCTATTACTTAGTAGCTGATGCCTTGCGGCTAGCCAGGACCTGATCAATGAGTCCGTATTCGACCGCCTCTTGCGCTGTCAAAATCTTGTCGCGTTCGATATCGCGAGTGATTTCTTCTGGGCTCTTAGTGGTGTGATGAGCAAGCATCGATTCAAGAAGTGCACGCATACGCATGATCTCGCGAGCTTGGATTTCAATATCCGAACCTTGTCCGCCACCCTCTGAATATGGTTGGTGAATCAAGATGCGAGCATGCTCGAGTGCAAAGCGCTTTCCTTTAGCGCCACCAGCAAGCAGGATTGCAGCAGCAGATGCGGCTTGTCCGAGGCAGATAGTCATGACATCGGGGCGGACAAATTGCATCGTGTCATAAATCGCAGTTAGCGCTGTGAAAGATCCACCAGGTGAGTTGATGTACATCATGATGTCGCGATCAGGATCCATGGATTCGAGCGTTAAAAGCTGAGCCATAACATCGTTAGCAACGGTGTCATCAATGGGTTGGCCCAAGAAAATGATGCGCTCTTCAAAGAGTTTTGTGTATGGATCTAAACGCTTATATCCATATGCAGTCTTCTCTTCGATAGTTGGAAGAACATAACGGCTAGAGATATCTAGCGGATTAACCTTTGGATTGAACTGGCTCATGCTGTTCCTCCGCTTCCTGATACCTGTCCGGCTGAGCGAACAACGTGATCAACAAATCCATATTCTTTTGCATCTTCAGCATTAAACCAACGATCGCGATCTGAATCAGCTTCGATGGTTTCAGGCTTCTGTCCGGTGTGGAAAGAGATGAGTTCTGCCATCTTCTTCTTAGTGAAGGACATCTGCTCTGCTTGAATCTTGATATCAGATGCGGTTCCACCGATACCACCAGATGGTTGGTGCATCATGATTCTGGCGTGTGGAAGTGCGTAACGCTTGCCGGCTGCGCCAGCACAGAGAAGGAACTGACCCATCGATGCAGCAAGTCCCATCGCAACAGTTGCAACATCGTTCTTGATGTATTGCATGGTGTCATAAATCGCCATACCGGCAGAGATAGATCCACCAGGTGAGTTGATGTAAAGGAAAATATCTTTATCAGGATCTTCAGCTGCAAGAAGTAACAACTGTGCCGAAATTGCGTTGGCCATCGAGTCTTCGACAACGGAACCAAGAAAAATAATGCGTTCGCGAAGTAGGCGTTGGTACACCTGATCGTCGAGTCCGCCGCCACCCATCGGGGCTGCCAACTGCGGAGTTATGAGATCCACGTAGTTCCTCCAAATATTCTGCGCCTTAATCGGATGCGCTTACAGGGACAGTAACAACCTTTAGGGGAAAATGCTTCCGCAATTAGCGGTAATTAGCGCGCGAGGATGTTCGCTTAAAGAGAAGTCTTATTCGGCGGCGACAGCGGCGGCTTGCTTGGGAGCAAGTGCCTCGAGGTCGACAGCCTTACCGGACTTGGTCACAACCTTGACGCGACCGAGAACCTGGGCAAGCGCCTTTGCGCGAGCAACTTCAGCGATCATGGTTTGAACCTGACCAGCCTCGGAAACTTCCTTAATAAATTGGTCAGGCGTCATGCCATAACGGGAGGAAGCGCGAACCAAATATTCAGTTAATTCAGTCTCGTTAACAGAGATCTGTTCGGCATCAATGATGTTATCGAACAAGATTTCTTGAGTAAGTGACTTAGTAGTCTGCTCAACGACCTCGGCTCGGTGAGCTGCATCATCCAAGCGGCCTTCGCCTTCAAGGTGTGAATTGACCTCATCGTCAATGATGTTCTGAGGCAATGGAATTTCAACATCTGCAATTAATTTTTCGATCAAAATATCGCGAGCATGTGCTCCTTGTTCAAGGTGCTTGACTCGCTCAAGGCGAGATGCAACATCGGCTTTGAGTTCTGCAATGGTGTCGAATTCAGATGCCAACTTGGCAAATTCATCATTGAGTTCAGGAAGATCGCGATGTTTCACAGCCTTCACTGTTACATCCACTCCACCCTTCTCGCCATCTTTCTGTCCGACGAGTTGTGTTTCAAAGCGCTTTGACTCTCCGGCTTTTAAACCAATAAGCGCATCATCTAGTCCATCAACCATGCGGTTGGTGCCAACTTCGTAAGAGATGTCGTTTGCTTCGCCGCCTTCGACTGGATTGCCATCGATTGAAGCAACGAGATCAATAGAGACGAAATCTCCTTTTTCAATAACTTTCTCAACAGTGGTCAGTGTTCCAAAGCGAGCGCGCAACGCATCTACTTGCTCATCGACTTCAGTATCTGCAACGGCAACATCTTCAACTTCAATAGTCATCTTGGAGAAATCAGGAAGTTTAAGTTCTGGGCGAATATCAACTTCAGCAGTAAATGCAAGTGGCTTCTTATCTTCAAACTCGAGCTTGTCGATAACTGGGCGACCGATTACAGCTAACTTGTTCTCGCGAAAAGCGTTTGAGATAAAAGTATTGAGGGAAGAGTTAACGGCCTCTTCAATAACTGCGCCACGACCTACGCGTTGGTCGATCATCATGTTGGGAACTTTGCCCTTGCGGAAACCAGGGATGTTGATGCGTTCAGAGAGAGTCTTGTATGCAGTAGCAATAAAAGGTTCGAGCTCTGCGAACTCGATATCAATCGAAAGTCGGACACGAGTAGGTGAGAGAGTTTCGACGGCGCTTTTCACGGTGCTCCTTATTGTTCTTAGTTACTTCGAATTAAAGAACTTCTTCAAAAGATCTGGTCGGGGCGGGGAGATTCGAACTCCCGGTCTCCTGCTCCCAAAGCAGGCGCGCTAGCCACTACGCTACGCCCCGTGGCGTAAGTGAGAATTCTAGGGGCTAAATTCCCTTCTGCTTACCGAGCCAGTAACCTAAGCCCAGCATCACGCGGAACCTGGATTACCCAGCCCTCGTTGTGTGAGTAAGACCGCAACTCATGCGGGTGTAGCTCAATGGTAGAGCCCCAGCCTTCCAAGCTGGCCATGCCGGTTCGATCCCGGTCACCCGCTCCATATTTTGATTATTTAGAGAATTGCGCCCACTTCTTGAATATATGCGCGACCGGTCAATGTATTTCCAACGGTTGCAGACCATCCAGATCCATCAATCATGCGGAC
>CAEZYL010000018.1_pt1 | contig 15834 bp, 12 predicted proteins | sample 7265501 | NCBI WGS metagenome assembly CAEZYL01 (sample SAMEA6813933, study PRJEB35770) | freshwater metagenome | biome: Freshwater; feature: Freshwater reservoir; material: water | place: Czech Republic | collected 2017-04-14 | depth 30m m
CAGGTAACTAATGCGCCCCGGTAGAAAACGTCGCGAAGCTGAAGCTGCGCCAAAACGCACTACCAATGCGCCACGCACTGGTGGTCGCAAACCTGAATCTCGGTTAGAGACTCGTGCTAATGCCGACGCAGTTGCTGGTCGCAATAGTGTTGTCGAAGCATTGCGCGCAAAGATTCCTGCCAAAGAGTTGTTGATTGCAGAGCGCGCTGAAATTGATGAGCGCATGACAGAAGCTCTTCGTTTAGCGAAGAATCAAGATTTAGGAATCAAAGAAGTTGCTCGAGGCGTCCTAGATGGTGTCACCGGCACAACAATGCACCAAGGCATCGCACTCATCATTAAGCCCTTTGCTTATAAAGATTTCGGTCAATTAATCGCCCAGGCACAGAAGCCCGGACTACTCATTGGGTTAGACGGAGTAACCGATCCACATAACCTTGGCGCAATTGTTCGTAGCGCTGCAGCTTTTGGTGCGGATGGGGTTGTAATCCCCGAACGTCGCAATGCAGCCATGACTGGTTCTGCTTGGAAATCATCTGCGGGAGCGGCAGCACGTCTTCCGATTTCACAAGTGACCAACATGGTTCGCTCGATTGAAGATGCCAAGAAGGCTGGCTACTTTGTTGTTGGACTCGATGCCGAAGGTCAAGAGTCTCTTCCTAAATTTTCACTTGCAAAAGAGCCCATCTACATCATCGTTGGCAGCGAAGGTAAGGGACTTTCACGTCTTGTGCGAGAGAAGTGCGATTTGATACTTTCTATTCCTATGCAGAGCGATATGGAATCACTCAACGCAAGTGTTGCCACAGCAATTGTTCTCTACTGGGTTTCAGAGAACCGGGCCAAGCAGGAGTAGAGAATGCGTAAGTACACACGTTTTATTGCTCTCGGAGATTCAATGACCGAGGGTATGTGTGACGATATGGTCAATGGACAGTATCGCGGCTGGGCCGATCGAGTTGCCGATGTTCTTGCTGCTGATAATCCTGGATTTTCATATTTTAATTTAGCAATACGTGGCAAATTGTTGCATCAAGTTATTACCGACCAAATTCCTATTGCAAAAAGATATGTCGAAGGAGCGCAAACACTTCTCTCCTTTAATGCAGGAGCAAACGATGTTCTCCGCCCTAACTACAAGCCAGCGAAAGCAATGGCAGAATATCGAGCGGCAGTACAAGAGCTATCTGCAACTGGTGCCACTCTCATTCTCTACACGGCAATTGAAAGCGTGGATGGTTCCGGCAAAGCCGCTGATTTGTGGCGCGAGCGATTTAGTGAATTTAACACCAATGTTCGAGCCGTTGCTGCTGAACACGGCGCACTGTTGGCCGAAGCCAAGCGCGCACCATTCCTATCAGATAAGCGTTTTCTTCATACCGATCGCCTGCACTTAAATGCTGAGGGCCACCGCCGATTCGCTCAAGGAGTTCAAGAAGTTTTAGGTCTGGAATTCGATAAGAGCTGGGATATTCCACTCGGGCCTGCGCCGAGAAAGAGCGCAATTGTTGAAAAAGCTGAAAATACAAAATGGATTATTACCTTTGTTATCCCTTGGTTATGGCGCAGATTGCGCGGGAAATCATCGGGCGATGGCCGCAGTGCAAAACATTTTGCGCCAGTTCCATGGCCGTTAAGCGAGTAATTACTTATTTTCTGGAATTAATATCTTCTTCAGCATCTCGATATTTTCTACACACTTGCCTGCCCCATTAACCACTGCATAGAGTGGATCTTCCGCAATATTTATTGGCATTCCAGTCTCAAAGCGAAGGCGGTCAGTCAGACCATGGAGCAGCGCGCCACCACCCGCAAGCATGATTCCATTGCGGGAGAGATCTGAAACCAAATCTGGCGGAGTCTCTTCCAGAGTGTTCTTGATGGCTGTCACAATCTTGACCAGGCTATCTTCAATCGCAGCATGAACCTCTTTGGCGGTGACCAATAAATCTTTTGGTAATCCGGTCACTAAGTCGCGACCACGAATGCGTGCGGTGGCATCGTCATGCGACTTATATGCAGAACCAATCGCCATCTTCAACTCTTCTGCGGTGCGCTCTCCGATAAGAAGGGAGTGTTCATTTTTAATATATCCGACTATTGCGGCATCGAGCGCATCGCCACCTATTCGAATCGAACGCGAAGTGACAATTCCACCCAGTGAGATCACGGCAACATCTGTTGTGCCACCACCGATATCAACAATCATCGAACCCATAGGCTCTTGAACTGGCAGCCCTGCGCCGATAGCAGCTGCCATAGGTTCTTCCATGATGTAAACCTTGCGCGCACCCGCAGCGAAGGCGGCATCTTTAATAGCTCGATGTTCGACCGATGTCACTACAGGTGGGACTGCAACAACAACAGTTGGTTTAGAGAAGATTCTCTTCATACCAACTTTTTCCATAAACATACCTAACATTTTTTGCGCAGTATCAAAATCAGCAACTACGCCATCCTTCAGTGGACGGATAGAGACAATGTTGTCCGGAGTTCGTCCCACCATGTTTCGCGCTTCCGAACCAACTGAGAGAACTGCGCCAGTATTGGTGTTAATGCAAATAACACTCGGTTCGTTGAGAACAACTCCGTGATGCGCTCTGTAAAAAACTGTATTAGCTGTCCCAATATCGATAGCGAGGTCATGCCCGAAAAGCTTTTTCATTGACACTCGCTATCGATTGCGTATTGGGAAAGCTCATCGTAGAACTCTCCTGCCATGAGAGGGAAGGGCTGGCGGGTGAACTAAGGGGTGGTCATAGTGCTCAATTGGTTCGCTCATTCAGGCTCAATGCACCTTGCGGTTACCTGATGTTCACCTCTTTCCAGCAAAATAGGCATATGTCTTCCCAGCGATTTCCCCTCCTGGCTCGAAGCCCACGAGAGACCCTGATTGATAGGGAACTCAGTTGGCTCGCCTTCAATGAGCGGGTACTTGAATTAGCAGAAGATGAGGGCGTTCCACTACTTGAGCGATGCAGGTTCTTAGCGATCTTCGCCTCTAATCTCGATGACTTTTTTATGATCCGAGTCGCGACTTTAAAGAGAAAGCTAGAGAACGGAATTACCCAGAAAAACACCGCTGGCTATACACCAACTGAATTGATGGCCGAGATTTCAAGAAAGACTGAAGAGCTAATTGCTCGTCAGACTAAGTGTTTTCATGAACGAATAATGCCTGAGTTAAATTCTGTCGGAATCGAAATCATTAAATGGTCTGACTTAAATGCTGAGGAATCAGCTTACGTCAATCAAATTTTTCAAGAGAAGATATTTCCAGTTCTCACGCCACTCGCAGTAGATCCATCGCATCCATTTCCCTATATCTCGGGTCTCTCACTAAATCTTGCTGTGGTTGTAAATCAAGTAGATGCTAGTGAAGAAGATTCAAAACTTTTTGCTCGAGTTAAAGTCCCATCAAATTTGCCAAGATTTGTAGAAACTTCCACTAATAGAACTCGTCGTTTCATTCCACTGGAGCAGGTAATTGTTGCAAACCTTGAACACCTCTTCCCTGGTATGGAACTCCATACTCATTTCGCCTTCCGAATTACTCGAAATGCAGATCTAGAGATTGAAGAAGAAGAGTCTGAAGATTTGCTAGCGTCGATGGAGCAAGAGCTGCTCCGGAGAAAATTTGGTCCTGCTGTGCGCCTTGAGATTGATCGCGATATCGAGGGCGAACTTCTGAACACATTGATGGAAGAACTTGGCGTGAAAGATCATGAGGTGAGTCGCTATCAAGAGCCACTTGATTTAACTGGACTTAATCGCATCGCTGATTTAGATTTTCCTGAACTTAAATATCCCGTCTTCCGTAATCAAGTACACAAAGATCTTCGTGAAGCCGAACCAGATTCGACTGAGGCATTCTTCGATGCAATTAAGCGTCATGAAATTCTGCTTCACCACCCCTATGAGTCCTTCAACTCTTCAGTTGTTCGCTTTCTAGAATCCGCGGCGACCGACCCACATGTCTTAGCGATTAAACAGACTCTGTATCGAACTTCTGGTGATTCACCTATCGTTGCGGCACTTATAGAGGCTGCCGAAGCAGGCAAGCAAGTTCTAGCTGTCATTGAAATCCGCGCGCGATTTGATGAGCAAGCAAATGTGCGATGGGCGAGAAAACTTGAAGATGCCGGCGTGCACGTGGTCTATGGCTTAGTTGGATTTAAGACCCATGCCAAGTTATCTCTTGTTGTGCGTGAAGAGTTCGGTGCAATCCGCCGATATGTCCACATTGGTACAGGTAATTACAATCCCAAGACTGCACGAATGTACGAAGATTTTGGATTGCTTAGCGCTGACGCTGTACTTGGAGATGACATCAATAAACTCTTCAATCAACTCTCAGGCTTTGCACCTCAAACTTCCTTCTCTCGGTTATTAGTAGCACCAAGAACTCTGCGGCCCGGTCTCATCGAGAGAATTGAACGTGAAGTAACGAATCACCAAGCAGGAAAGCCTGCTTATATTCGGATCAAACTTAATTCCATAATGGATGAAGAATTCATCGAAGCTCTTTATCGAGCCTCAGGAGCGGGTGTAAAAATAGATCTCGTTGTTCGTGGAATTTGCGCACTTCGTGCAGGTATTCCAGGACTCTCCGAAAACATCACCGTTCGCTCAGTTCTTGGTCGCTTCTTAGAGCACTCTCGCATCTTCCACTTTGCACATGGCGGTAATGATGAACTCTGGATTGGCAGTGCTGATCTGATGCATCGAAATCTCGATCGCCGTGTTGAAGCTATGGTAAATATCAATCAACCTGATCATAAGCGAATGCTTATTCGCGCACTCGATCACTATCTCTCTGATACTTCACCTGCCTGGATAATGCGCGAAGACGGCGGATGGCATCATGCAGTACTTGGTCCCGACCGTGAACCCCTGACAGATTTCCACGCACAAGTTACAGATTGGTACAGGTTACGCGAATGAGTAATGCAATCGTCGCTGCAGGTGCGGTTATTTGGCGCAAGAACAGTGAGAAGAAGATTGAAATCGCTGTAGTTCACCGGCCGCGGTATAACGATTGGACACTTCCTAAAGGAAAGTTAGAATCTGGCGAAACTCTCATCTCATGCGCATATCGAGAGGCACAGGAGGAGACCGGACTTTCTTTTCAATTTGGCCCCTTTCTTGGTTCAGTGGAATACCTCACTGTTGATGGTCCAAAGATTGCTAGTTATTGGGCAGCGAAATACATTCCGCAGAACCATAACTTCACACCGAATAACGAAGTTGATCTGCTGGAGTGGTGGGATATTGAGAAGGCGCTCAAAACTCTTACCCGCACCACTGATAAAGAGATAGTCAATAAATTTTCAGATTCTCCCTACGATGCCACACCTCTTGTGCTTCTCCGTCACGCGAAAGCGTTGGCACGAGAGGAATGGCAGGGCGAGGATGAAGATCGCCCGCTAGAAGTAATTGGTCAAAATCAAGCTCGTCGCATGATGGTAAATCTTGCCCCGTATCAAATTGTTGAAATTCATACATCCGATGCGGTTCGTTGTTATGACACAGTTCTTGCTTTCGCACGAGCTCTCTCGATAGATCCACTAGTGACAAGGGAAATTAGCGAGTACACCTTTAAGAAGAATAAGGAAAAATCTCTAGATTTCATCAAGGATTTAGCGGAACAGGTCTCAAAGTCCGAGTCAGCTACAGTTGTTTGCAGCCACAATCCAGTACTGCCCCGCATGTTAGGAAAGTTGCTCAAGAAATCAAAGATTGCAGATAAAGAAATTCCTACGGGTAAATTACAACCAGGTGATGCCTGGGTTCTCTTTTTAAAGAAGAAAAAGGTCGTTCAAGTAGATTATCTACCTGCTCCTTAAGCTTCCATCCAGTCCATCCACTTAAGGACTACGCCTTCACGAAGCGCCCAGGGACAGACTTCAAGGGTCTCTAAATCTAAATTTCGCATCACACTTTCTGCCACAAAAGCGCCAGCCACAATCTGTCGCGCTCGGTTCGCTGAAACACCGGGCAACTCTGAACGTTCTTCTAAACTCATAGTTGCAAGTTTGCTCGAAATTTTACGAATAGCATCGCTCTTTATAACTTTTCCATTGCCGCCATACCAATCACCACATAAGCGTGCAATTGTTCGCAAAGTCTTACTTGTCGCAATCGCTCGATCTGAATCCTGATGATGAACAAGGGCAGGAAGAATAGATTCCAAACGCTCTTCAATATGATCTCGGAGCGCACGCACACTCTTCTCTGAATACGGATCTCCGACGAGGTGACTCTTTGTTAGACGTGCCGCACCCAATGGAAGTGAAACTGCAACTTCTGGTGATTCATCTACGCCAGCGGCAATTTCAAGTGAACCACCACCGATATCAATAACCAAGAGTCGGCCACTAGACCATCCGAACCAGCGACGGGCAGCGAGAAAAGTTAGCTTTGCTTCATCTTCACCAGAGAGAACTTGTAGATCAATCTCATACTTCTTATTGATTGCCGAAATAATTTCGAGTCCATTCGATGCATCGCGTAGGGCCGAAGTTGCAAACGGAAGCAGCTCTTCGACACCTGCTTGCTTGGATTTACCCACGGCCTCTTCAATACAGCGATTTAATTCATTTATGCCAGTAGCCGAAATCAAGTTTTCACTGGTTAGAAAATCGGTAAGCCGTAGTTCAGACTTAAAGTTAAAAGTCGGATTGGGCCTGGCCCCCGGATGCGTATCGACGACCTGAAGATGGATGGTATTTGATCCCACATCCAAGACTCCAAGGCGCATGGTCAGAACTTACTATCGACCGGGAAGATTCGTTGTACGCAGGAAAATCAGCAATTTCGCGTCCACCCCGAGGTCGTGCCATAATTGCACTCTGATTTTCCGTACTTGTGCGGCTCATCATCAGGCCTCCCTAGCTCAGTGGTAGAGCGCCCGCCTTGTAAGCGGAAGGTCGTCAGTTCAATCCTGACGGGGGGCTCCAAATGAAAAGCTACTTTCTCAAATCCTGGCGTTCGCTTCCTTCTTACATGCGCAAGACAATCGTTTTTACAGTTGGCATAACCCTTATTGTCTCCGGATTAGTTCTCATCGTCATCCCAGGACCTTTCACGATGCCCTTAGTAATTCTTGGACTTGTAATATTGGCGGCGGAATTTGCATGGGCCGAACGCCTCTTAGCGAAGGCTCGCCATCACGCAAGCAAGATAGACCCTAGAAAGTTGCGCAAGAAGAAGCAATAATCGTCATATGGCAACGCCCCGTTTGGATTTCGATGTCATCATTATTGGATCAGGTTTTGGCGGCTCTGTCTCAGCACTTCGTCTGACTGAAAAAGGATATCGAGTCGGCGTTATTGAAGCAGGCCGACGATTTGAAGATAAAGATTTCCCAAAAACTTCTTGGCGGCTGACTCGCTTTCTCTACGCCCCTCGGTTGGGACTTCGCGGCATTCAACGCATTCATGCGCTGCCAGATGTATTGGTATTAGCTGGCGCAGGAGTGGGCGGTGGATCTCTGGTCTATGCCAATACTTTATATATTCCGCCCGATACTTATTTCAACGATAAGCAGTGGGCGCATATCACTGACTGGAAATCAGAACTCTTGCCTTGGTACGACCAGGCCTCACGAATGCTCGGAGTTGCCGATAATCCATATTTCTCACCATCCGATAAAGCGATGCAAGATGCTGCAATTGAGATGGGCGTAGGACATACATTTCGCATGGCACCGCTTGGCGTTCACTTCGGCAAAGGTCCCGGCGAACTCACGCTCGATCCTTACTTTGGTGGCGTAGGCCCAGACCGGCATGGTTGTATGCAGTGCGGTGGCTGTATGACGGGGTGCAGATTTAACGCTAAGAACACCTTGCCCAAGAACTATTTAGGTTTAGCAGAGAGGGCCGGCGCACAGGTATTCGCCCAGCACACCGTGACGGGAATTGAAGAACAGAACGATGGCTCCTGGAAAATCTACGCGCGGGGGAGTTCATCGTGGTTTGGTCGAAAGCGAGTATTTACTGCGGCTCAAGTCATAGTGGCGGCAGGAACATATAACACCCAAAAATTGATGCATACGATGAAAGCAAATGGTTCACTACCCAAAATTTCAGAGAATTTAGGCAAGCTATCTCGCACTAATAGTGAAGCACTCACCGGTGCGCTAATGCCAAAGAGTGCTATTGATTACAGCCAGGGTTCTGCTATTACTTCCTCGTTCTTTCCCGACGAACATACTCACGTCGAACCTGTTCGTTACGGTAAAGGCAGCAATGCAATGGGTTTATTACAAACGTTAATGACAGATGGCAGTGATGGAAAAGCCAGAAGGCGTCAGTGGCTACGCACGTTACTGACACACCCAGGACAGATGGGCAGAATTCTCAATGTGCGTAAATGGAGTGAACGAACTGTGATTGCACTTGTAATGCAGAATGTGGATTCTTCGCTTCGGGTCTCACCTAAGAAATCAATATTTGGTTGGCGTTTGACTTCGCAGAATGATTCTGAAAAACCAAATGCCACCTTCATCCCAGCAGCTAATGAAGTTGTGCGACGTATTGCAGAAAAAGCGGGTGGTATTCCTGGTGGCAATATTGGGGATCTCATTAGCGCACCATTTACCGCGCACTTTGTCGGTGGCTGCGTAATTGGTGATTCTGCATCAACCGGTGTTATCGATCCGTATCATCGAGTCTGGAACTATCCAACGCTGCATATTGTCGATGGCGCATCTGTAACAGCGAACCTTGGAGTTAATCCCTCACTCACTATTACCGCCCAAGCCGAGCGAGCAATGTCGATGTGGCCTAATAAGGGCGAACTAGATTCCCGGCCGATACAAGGCGCGGCTTATCAAAAAGTCTCGGCAGTCGCGCCGCTCGCGCCAGTGGTTCCAGCACACGCTCCTGCTGCGCTTCACCTTTCGTAAAATCAGCACGAACTAGGGTGAACTCCACGGGTGAAATCCCCTCACCCCTAGGTAAAACCCTAGATGTACTCCTCACCCCATGCAAGACTCCCCTATAGGTGAAAGGGAGTTCTTAAATTGGGCGCAACCACAAAGAGTCGAGCATTGCTACCTGGTGTCAATCTGGCTCGCATCACCCCACCTGTAGTGCCTCCGCACCTACTCGCCCGCGAGGAGCTCATTAAGGAATTTGATACCCCACTTCCTTATGCGATCTTTATTGTTGCGCCAAGTGGATATGGCAAGACAACACTGGCATCACAGTGGGCGGCCAAGAATCCAAAAAACACAATTTGGTACACCGCATCTAAATCTGATTCGCCCAAGGTTTCATTGTTCCACTTCATCGAAAGTTTCAGAATTCTTTATCCCAAATTTGCACCATGGGCAGAATCACTGATTAACGAAGAATTAAATGTGGCTGAAGTCGTTACTCGTATGGCCAACGATGTCATGTTGCTCGAACAGCCAATAAATTTCATTACAGATGCAGCAGAGAACATCTCGTCAGAACATACCGAAATGATGGAGCTATGGGCAGCAAATATTCCCCTTAATTTGAGAACTATTACGACTCGAACTTCAGTTCCTGCTCCACTCTATGCTCGAGCAGCGACCTTCAATTCAATTAAAGTAATTAATGCTGCGGATTTAAAACTGAACGAAGAAGAGATCAATAATTTAGCTAGGTATTACGAAGTAGATCTGCTAAATAGCAATAATCAAGAAACAGTGGATTTAGTACAGGGTTGGCCCACCGGAGTACATATAATTCTGAAGAGCGCTCAGGAAAATAAGAATATCTCTTCAAACAAGTCATTTCACGAGGTCTCATCCTTGGATAGCAGAGCGCTTGTGAGAGCGGCTATAGCATCACTGAACGCTATAGAAAGAAAGTTTCTCACCTCTATGTCACTCTTTGATGAGGTGCGACCAGAATTTGTGCGCGAAATGATGGGTGATACCTCTGCCAGAAATACCTTACGCCGCATGGGCGCTGAGGGCGTCTTTATCTCTGAAGTTGGATTCGATCAGAGCTCATTTCAGATTAATCCGATTATCCGGGATGTAATTATTGAAGACTTGAAAAAGGACAGCGCGGCCTATTACGCCTTATGCAAAAAAAGCGCCGATATCCTGGAGGAGAATGGTCAATCACTTCCTGCCATCGAGTTGTACATGGAAGCAGGTGAGATTGAAATAGCGAAAAAACTAATAAATACAAATACGCGCAAGATGATTTATAGCAATAATGGAGATGTTTTACGGCGTTGGCGCAAAGTCGTTGCAGAAAGTTTAGGTCTTGAATTTTCAGGAGAGGTACTCGTAGATGCCTACGCTGCGATGGTCTCGGCCAGCTTAGATTCATTTAAAGCAAAACTTGGAGAGCTAACACTCCTTGCGCGGGGCACTCGAGATGAAGAGAAGTTAGCTGGAGATGTTGCAGTGATGACAACTCGAGCACTTTTCTCCGAGGGTCGACTTAGTGAATGTATAGAGGTTGCGCTAACGCTTCCACGGCTCTCATTTGTTCAAGATGAATTTTCAGCTGCAAAGATTCTTACAGGGCTGCGTTTTGCCTCTTGGTCGGCGACTCTGTTAGAAGATATGGAATCTCTCTTACAGATACAAGAGATTGCCGATCAATTAGATTATCCGCGTGACAATCTTCCACTAATTGGAGTCAGCGCAATTCAAGCGTCCGTAGCTTTGGGGGAGGGCCGGCTTAAGGATGCACGTGACCTAGCGATATATTCCCTGAATACCTCGCAGGAATATGGATATTCAGGGATCGTTTCACCCTTCGACATGAAGTACATACTCGCTGAAGTCTCTCGAGAATATTGCCAAGACATTGAAGCCCTCGATTACGCAACTTCACTCATTGACACGGCAAAGAAGCACGAACTTTATCCGTGGGTAGCCGCACTTATGGCGAAGCAAGCATTAATCCTGTCAAATATGGGTAACTCAAGTGAAGCCTTCAAAGTTTTACGAGAGGCTCGAGAGTACTTAGCTCAACCATTTCTCAGTCATGAGATTCACCGAGTTGTTGATGAGCATGAGCTTTTTATTCGTGCTGCCGTACGAGATTCAGAACGGCTTGAAGAATTGCTCTACCGCATGCCTAAAACGACCACTATTTTGGCATTCACCGTTGCGGTTATGGTCTCTAAAAGTGCCTCAGCTAACTCTGGATATCTCAGTAAACTTCCCACGAAGACGCTTCGCGAAAAATTGAATTTCGAGTTAATTTCAGCGCAAGCTAAGTTGGATAAACCCCTTGATGCAAAAGCACATATTAATAATGCAATTACCCTCTCAACGAGTCAGGGGCATCGTCGAATCTACTTGTCTCAACGAGCACCGCTTAAAAATCTCCTCTTAGATTTTGCGACAGATCACCCCAATGTCTATATTGAACAATTAGCCGCAGCCGTGCGCAATAGCCTTAAAAGCAATAAGCAATCACATGGAATTATTCAGGAAAATCCCCTGACCAAACGCGAACTAGATATTTTGCGCCGACTAACAACAGGATTGCCGATTACACAGATTGCAGCAAGTCTGCATATTTCAAATAACACGATAAAGACGCATTTAAAGAATGTCTATCGCAAGTTAGAGGTTGATTCTCGAGATTCTGCAGTCGCAAAAGGAAAAGAGTTACTTCTCCTCTAGTTCTGTTGGCCGCGCACGTAGACGTGGCCATTTCGTCTCCGGGAAGCTTAAATTTCGGTAGAAATCACGGATATGTGCCTGCACAACTTCAGGCTTCTCTTTAACAACAAAGTGAGAAGAGCCAGGAATTATTGCAAGGCGCCCATCTTGCAGTGATTCGTAGAGCTCGATGGTGTGATGATTACTAAAAGGTTCATCATCGCCGGTGAGTACAAGTACTGGACAAGAGATTAGAGCAAGATCGGAAGTCGTCATAGTCGGTTCTACCGCCCAGACTTCGTACGCTTTACGAATGATCACTTCTTGCATATGTGCAGGATCAGGCGATCTGGAAGCAAACTTTGCGGCATCTTCTTCACTGATAACTATTTCTGGTGCGCTCTCATTGAAAGGCAGACCAGAATCCCAGTGATAGTTAGCACCAATTGCGACAATGGATTTCACTAAATCTGGCCGCTTAATGGCGAGCATCAACGCGATAATTCCGCCGTCACTCCACCCGATGATATGGGTTGGTTCCTTGATGACATCTTCGATGTATGCAATTGCTTCTTCGGTCTGAAAATCAAAGTGATAAAAACCTTCTCGCGAGCCAGTGCGACCGTGCGCCGAGCGGTCGTAAGCAAATGGATGATGAGTTTTTTGTACCGCCGGCAAAACCGCGTAATCCCAACTTTCGGTAGAGCTCAATCCGCCATGTAAAAAGAGAACGGGTTCACCCTTATCGCGCCATTGAACTGACCATACTTGATGACCTCGTAAGTCGATATAACCAGATGATGAGCGTTGAAACATTGTTATAACGAATCCATAATGTGGCGATTGCCGCGATCGAAAGTGAAGTAGTTCCAACACCAATCCACGATGGTGCCGATGCGATTGCGCCCACCCATTAAGTAGAAGAGGTGGAGAAATAGCCAGGTCACCCAAGCTAAATAACCTGAATATTTGATGCTGTTGACTTGAACGATTGCCTTGTGCCGACCAATAGTGGCCATGGAGCCCTTATCTTTATAAGAAAATACCTTTACTTCTTTAGCGCTTGAAATGCGTTTAATTTGTTGGGCAACGAATCGGCCTTGTTGCATCGCAACAGGTGCAACCATGGGAAGAAAAGATCCATCCTTACCCTTTGCGCCAGCGAGATCTCCAATTGCCCAGATATGGGGATAGTTCTTAACTTGCAAAGTGGGATCCACCTCTAGGCGATTGCCCACGACGGGAAGAGTGAGTTCATTAATAGCAGGTGCACCTTTAACTCCGGCAGCCCAAATCGTGATTTCAGCAGGGATGGATGAACCATCGCGCAAGTAAATCGTGTCACCAGTTACTTCTTTGACCGCTGAATTAGTCATGACTTTCACGCCAAGTTTTTCTAGCGAGCGGACAGATTTAACTGAGAGAGAGTTATCAAACATCGGCAGGATATGAGAGCCAGCTTCAATCAAAGTGATATCAATATGGTTGGCCGCATGTGCTTGGTCATTGCGAAGCGGACCTCGAACCAATTCGGCAAGTGCGCCAGCCATTTCAACGCCAGTAGGTCCTCCGCCCACAACTGCAATAGATAAACGAGTGTCATCTTCGAAGCGACATAAATCTTCAAAACGACGCATCACTTCAGCGCGAATTGTTAAAGCCTCATGAATTGATTTCATTCCCAGCGCATGTTCTTTAACTCCAGGAGTGCCAAAGTCAGCAGTGACTGATCCCATTGCCACGATCAAATGGTCAAAGGGGAGTACTTCACTGGAATCGAGTTTTACTGTCTTATTGCGGTGGTCGATGGAAATAGGAGAGGCCATCCGAAATCGGCCTGCAGTTTTTTGTAAGGCGCCACGAATTGGATATGCGACGTGATCTGCCGCAAGCCCTGCTGTAGAAACCTGATACAACAATGGCAAGAATGTTTGATAGTTGTGGCGATCGACCACGGTGACATTTGCACTAGTTCCGAGCGCTTGAGCAGCCGCCATCCCACCGAAACCGCCGCCAAGAATGACAACTCTGGGCTTTGGTGCCTGGTTCATGCGAAATCCCTACTTTCAAAGTTTTCGAAATCTATCTCCGAAGTCTACTGTTATGGGCATGGGAAGCACTAAGTGAACGAGGCCGGCCAACGTAAAGTTCTTGTTACGGGCGCATCAGGATATGTGGGAGGTCGATTAGTTCGTCAACTCCTCGCAGAGAAACTCCACGTTCGCGTTATGGTTCGTGATCCTAAGAAAATTGCAGGTCAAAGTTGGATCGACGAGGTAGAAGTTGCCGTTGCCAATGCTGATAATTTCGAAGATGTATCAAAAGCACTTACAGGTATTCATACTGTGTTCTACCTCATGCACTCAATCAATATGGGACAGCGCTTTGATGAGATCGAAGCGGCTATGGCCAATAATTTTGCGCGAGCAGCAGAAAACTCTGCAGTCTCTCAAATTGTCTATCTTGGCGGAATAGCTAACGATGCTCAGATAAGTCAGCACTTAGCCTCCCGCGCGAACACCGGCAAGCAATTGGCTGCCGGATCTGTTCCGGTAATGGAGTTTCGTGCAGGAATAATTATCGGTTCAGGCTCTGCCTCTTTTGAAATGTTGCGACATCTCACCCATCGTCTTCCGATTATGACTACCCCTAAGTGGGTGACAAACAGAACTCAACCGATAGCGATTCGAGATGTCTTGTGGTACCTCTCCCAAGCTGCCCAGTTGCCGAGACCAGTTAATGGAATTTTTGATATCGGTGGACCGGAAGTGTTGACCTACGAAAAGATGATGCAAGCCTTTGCTCGAATTTCGGGACTTCGAAAGCGATGGATTATTAAGGTGCCAGTTCTCTCGCCCGGACTTTCTAGTTTGTGGATTGGTTTTGTTACACCCGTACCCACCTCACTCGCGCGTCCACTCGTCCATTCACTTATTAGCGAAGTTGTCGCCGACCCTGCAAAGAGCGTGGCTGCAATAATTCCTAACCCACCACAAGGATTACTTAACTTAGATCAATCCATCGAACTCGCACTCTCGCGAACAACTGAAAATCAGGTAGAAACTCGCTGGTCGGATGCATCTATGCCAACTGCGCCATGGCAGAAAGCACAGAGCGACCCATCGTGGGCTGGTGAAACCATACTTAAAGATTTCCGCGAAACAATTACTGATGCAACTCCAGAATCAATCTGGAAATGCATCGAATCGATAGGTGGAGACACCGGTTGGTATGGCGCAGATTTTCTCTGGTGGGCCCGTGGAGTTATCGATCGCATCTTTGGCGGAGTTGGACTTCGTCGCGGACGCCGCGACCCTGAACATTTACGTATCGGAGATAGTTTAGATTTCTGGCGAGTAGAAGAGATTATTCCGGGCAAGAAGCTCAAATTGTATGCCGAGATGATTCTTCCCGGTAAAGCTTGGTTGGAATTTCGACTTGAAGATGTTGATGTTGATGGCAAGAAAATGCAGCGAATTATCCAAGAGGCTATTTTTTCGCCACGTGGTTTAGGTGGAACTTTGTACTGGTACTCAGTACTTCCGCTTCACGCATTTGTCTTTCCTACAATGCTGCGCAATCTCGTGCGAAGTGCGAAGCGAAAAGACTTCCACAAAAATGCATGAGTTCACCCCTGAAGTCGAGGCAATGGCTCATGAAATTATGGAATACAGCCTGGTTCGTTTACGCACCGACCCACCACTAGATCACCCCAAGAGTCCGGAAGAGTTGTTTGCACTTGCCGGCAACACCATTACTGCAGAAGGCCTTGGTGGGCATCAGACCCTCGAGCTCTTTAAAGATGTATTAGCAACTGCGTGCATTTCGACCGATCATCCGCGTTACCTCGCATTTATTCCATCAGCTCCAAGTGAATACTCCAACCTCTTTGATTTAGTAGTTGGCGCAAGTGCGCTTTATGCAGGTTCATGGCTTGAAGGTGCTGGTGCAGTCTTTGCCGAGAACCAAGCGCTTCGGTGGATTTCGGATTTAGCAGGACTCCCCGAAAGTGCCGGTGGAGTATTTGTGCAAGGCGGAACAATCGGCAATCTCTCTGCACTTGTCGCTGCCCGAGCACATGCGCGTGAACTCTGGCCAGAGGTAACAAGATGGGTGGTTGCGGCAAGCGCCGAAGCTCATTCCTCTATTAAATCTGCCGCTGAGATTATGGATGTTGGCGTATTGCTGATCGAACCTAACAAGAGTGGTTCATTGCAGGGCGAAGA
>CAEZYL010000022.1_pt1 | contig 15008 bp, 14 predicted proteins | sample 7265501 | NCBI WGS metagenome assembly CAEZYL01 (sample SAMEA6813933, study PRJEB35770) | freshwater metagenome | biome: Freshwater; feature: Freshwater reservoir; material: water | place: Czech Republic | collected 2017-04-14 | depth 30m m
AAAACATCTTGTCCGCCACCATCAACTGCAATGAAACCAAAACCCTTTTCAGAGTTGAACCACTTAACTGTACCTGTTGCCATGTAGCTTTTTCCTTACGGTAAATGTGACTCTTAAGAATTCCTTAAGCGCCGGTCTTCCTCTGTCAGATCTACCGGATTAACGGGTACTGCCAAGCGTCGGACTGTTGGAAAGTGTAACTGCATATCTGCCAATAGGGAATTGCGGGTTAGCGCATATCTGGGCTAGCCAAATCACCGAAAGTGGAGTAAAAATCGGGTACTGAATTACATATGTGAGCCATTTTTGAGCGTGAACAACAGGTGGGCTGGGGAAGGTCGCACCATGTTGGGCCTTAGATGGAGCACGGACGATGTTTAACCTACCTGCCAGTAACGGGACTCTCTCTGGGGATCTGCGGATTTACTCTGCCCCAAGAGCTCTGCTCCGACATATTCAATGGTCCATAAATGAAATCTTTGGGCGCACGGTCGAAATGGATTGGCAACCACAACCGCTTGCCGCAGGATCGCAGATGTGTGAATTGCAATGGCGAGATACCAAACCAGTTGCATCCAAGATTGCGAGTTCATTAAAGGCGTGGCACTACATACGTTTCGAAGTTCGTGAGTTCGCGGTTAACGGGGGAGAAGGAGTTCTCTATCGGTGCACACCAGAACTCGGTTTACATCAAGCAGTCACTGCATCGACTGGAGATGTAATGATTCATGAGAATCGCCTGATGACAGCCGTGGCAACACATCGCAGTTATGAATCGCTTCGGGAGTCCATCAATGATGCCCTAGGAACTGCCTGGGATAACGAGCTTGAGTGCTACCGCTTAGGTATTCGCGATGCAGGTATTGCACAAGTGAGTACAATTTAACTATGGAATCAAATAAGCCGTTAGACACCAAGACCCGTGCCCGCTCCGTCACTGCAATTACCGCTGCGTTAATTCTTGCAGTGGGAATCGGATACGGCCTTAGTCTTGTAGGAGCAGGTTTTGCTTCCCGCTCCGGAAATGCAATTACCGTCACTGGATCTGCAAAGACCAGCGCGGTTGCAGATAACGTTGTCTGGGTACTTAATGTTCAGGAATCTTCACCTCGAGTTTCTAGCGCAGTATCGAACGTTGAAAAGAGCGTTGTTGCGCTCACTGCATATCTCACCAAAGGCGGAGTCGACCAAGCTGCTATCGAGGCTGGTGGAATCAATACTTATGCAACACCTGAATACAACAACGGCAATCCAACTGGTCGCATTCTCTCCTATAGTGCGAATCAAAATGTAACTGTTCGTTCTACTGATGTTGCGATGATTAAGACGCTGAGCAATGGAATTGGTTCACTTCTTCAGACCGGTGTAAACGTCAACAACTATGGTCCTCAATACTATGTTTCAAATCTTGCTTCACTTCGCCCTAAGTTGCTTGCAGAAGCAATGGTCGACGCCAAACTTCGCGGTGTTTCAATCACTAAGGCGGTCGGTTCCACACTAGGTGCAGTTGTATCTGTCACCAGCGGACCGGTTCAAGTCACTACACCTGATTCAGTAGATACCTCTGCTGGCGGAATGTATGACACATCCTCTATCGATAAGACAGTTACAGTCACCGTCTCGGTGGCCTTTAAGGTCTCTTAAACCTTAACCTTCGTACGAACGGAAGACGAGGACTACGTTATGTCCGCCGAATCCAAATGAGTCATTCAATGCTGCGATAGGACCATCCGGAAGCTTGCGCGGAACATCGCGCACAACATCGACCTTGACTGCCTCGTCCAAATTTTCGATATTGATCGTCGGAGGAGCCATACGGTGGTGCAGCGCGAGAACACAGAAAATTGATTCAATCGCACCAGCGCCACCGAGTAAGTGACCGGTCATTGATTTAGTTGCCGATACTGCGACGTGTGAAATATCTGATCCCAACGCAGCAGCGAGTGCATTAGCTTCAGCAACATCGCCAGCAGGAGTGGAAGTTGCGTGAGCATTGAGGTGGACTACTTCAGAGAGTTTGACTCCACTGTCATCAAGAGCGAACTGAACAGCGCGGGTAACGCCAGCGCCATCGGGATCTGGAGCAGCAATGTGATATCCATCAGAGGTAAGGCCTTGGCCGACGACCTCTGCATAAATCTTTGCGCCGCGAGCTTTGGCATGTTCGAGCTCTTCAAGAACAAGAATTCCGCCGCCTTCGCCGAGCACAAAACCATCGCGGTCTTTGTCGTACGGGCGTGATGCTTTTTCGGGGGCATCGTTGCGAGTGGAGAGCGCTTTCATAGAAGCAAAACCCGCCATGGGTAATTGGTGAATCGCTGCTTCAACGCCACCAGTAACAATGATTTCGGCGCGATTATTGCGAATCATTTCGAGCGCGTATCCGACAGCTTCAGCACCAGATGCGCACGCGCTAACGGGAGTATGCACGCCAGCTTTTGCTTGAAGTTCTAGACCAACATTTGCGGCCGGGCCGTTAGGCATCAACATCGGAACGGTGTGCGGACTGACCGAGCGCGGACCTTTAGTTTTCAAAACATCGTATTGATCAAGAAGAGTGATAACTCCGCCAATGCCGGAGGCGACGACTACACCGAGCCGAGTCTTATCGATTTCGGGAGAACCGGCATCTTTCCAAGCTTCGCGAGAGGCAATTAGCGCAAATTGTTCAGAGCGATCAAGGCGACGCATCTCAACCCGCTCCATGACCTCAGATGGTTCAACGGCGACGCGCGCTGCAAAAGTTACTGACATCTCGCTCGCCCACTCTTCAGTAAGGCTGCGTACACCGCTCTTGCCCGCAAGGAGTGCATCCCATGTGGATGAGACGTCACCGCCCAACGGGGTAGTAGCGCCTAGACCAGTAACAACAACGCGACGTCTGCTCATCGAAAAATCTTCAGGCTATAACTCTATTTAGGAGTTATTAACGATGTAATTAACGGCATCGCCGACAGTTGCCATCTTGGTGACTTCTTCGTCAGGAATCTTTACGCCGAACTTCTCTTCAGCGGCTACGACGACTTCAACCATGCTCAGTGAATCAACATCGAGGTCATCGGTGAACTTCTTCTCCATGGCGATAATGCCTGCATCGATACCTGCAACCTCAACGACGATCTCCTTGATTCCTGCGAGTACTGCATCTTGTGTTAGTGCCATTTATTTGGTTCCTTTTCTCTTTTATTAGCCGGTATTAGCCAGCTATTACTTATTCTTCGGTACGGGTGGAAGTTCAACAACTTGACCTGCATAGACAAGACCAGCACCGAATCCTACGAGAAGGGCGCTCTTTCCATGCAAATCTGGGCGTTCTGCGAGCAGCGCGTCCATTGCTAAAGGGATAGAAGCTGACGAGGTATTGCCGCTAGTGCGGATATCTCGAGCAACGACAACTGAATCAGGAAGCTTCATCGACTTTACTAGAGAATCAATGATGCGATCATTTGCTTGGTGCGGAATGAAGACATCAAGGGTTTCGGGAGTGAGACCTGCAGCTGCTAGCGCACGTAGCGCAATTGGAGCAATCTCATAGACCGCCCAACGAAAGACAGTTTGACCTTGTTGAGCGATATTGGGCCAACCTAAGTCAGTCTTGCCAGGATGCTTCTTATATTCCAAGTATGAAGGCTCGAGAAGAATGGCATCACGAGTTTCGGAGTTTGCGCCCCACACAGTGGGACCAATACCAACATCTTGTGATGGACCGATTACGACAGCGCCGGCGCCATCAGCAAAGATAAATGCCGTTGCGCGATCATCAAGGTCAGTAAAATCTGAGAGTTTTTCGGCACCAACCACTAATACGTTAGTCGCAGTACGACTGCGCACCATGTCATTTGCTAATGACACTGCATAACAAAAGCCTGCGCATGCGGCGGAGATATCAAATGCGGCGGCAGTGGAATTATTGAGTCGAGTCAGTAACTCGGTTGCAGCACTTGGGGCTTGGTAGGGATAAGAAATAGTGGCAAAAATAACGGCATCAATATTCTCAGGCACAAGTCCTGCACGAGAAATAGCCTGAAGCGAAGATGCAGTAGCCATATCAATCAAGGATTCATCGGCATCCGCAAAACGACGAGACTCAATACCAGTGCGTTGCTGAATCCATTCATCGGTAGATTCAATACGGTCTACGAGTTCAGAGTTAGGAACTGAGCGAGCCGGACGATATGCGCCAACAGCGAGAATCCGAGCGTTTTGTGGTTCGGCGGAGAATTTAATTGCCATTAGTTACCACCGTGCTTTGCCACGAACTCACGAGCAGCAGCTAAATCGTCGGGAGACTTAAGTGCAAAGGTTTCAATATCCGGAGTCGCGCGCTTTACCAATCCGACGAGAGTTCCTGCTGGCGGCATTTCAATTACTCCTGTGACACCCAGTGCGGCAAGGCTCTCCATGCATAAATCCCAACGAACTGGCCCTGCTACTTGTCCAACAATGCGAGCAAGGATCTCTTCGCCGGAATCAACAACAGTTCCATCTTTATTAGAAAGGATTGCCAGCGCCGGATCCTTTGGGGTAATCGCACGGACTTTCGCTGCTAATACTGATACCGCAGGTTGCATTACAGCAGTATGAAACGCACCTGCTACGGCTAGGGGTCGAACACGCGCACCAGCAGGAGGATTTTCGGCTAATTGAGCCAGCGCCGCTATATCTCCAGCAGCGACAATCTGGCCAGCGCCATTTTCGTTTGCAGCAGTCAATCCGAGGGCAGAAAGCGCCGCAACAACTACATCGCGCTCGCCACCGAGAACGGCAGACATTCCAGTTTGTGCAACGGATGCGGCTTTAGCCATTTCAATTCCGCGCGTGCGCACGAGTGTGATTGCATCGTCACTGGAGATAACGCCAGCAATAGCAGCTGCTGCAAGCTCACCAACGGAATGTCCGGCGACATAGCTAATAGCAGACGTATCGCTGGCGAAGAGTCGAGCGGTTCCAAGCAGGGCGCCAGCGACCAGCAAGGGTTGGGCATTTGCAGTATCGCGGATTTCATCAGCGTCGGCGGTGGTACCTAGTCGTGCTAGGTCGAGGTTAATCAGGGAGGACCAGTGCGCAATCTGTGCCGCGGAATCGGAATCTTCAAGCCAGGGCGTTAAGAAGCCAGGTGTTTGAGATCCCTGTCCGGGAGCAAGGATCGCGAGCATTGTTGGAGTTTATTTCTGGATTGGGCTTACTGCCGAGTATTGGCGCACAAGCCCGTTTGGGTTCAATTCGCTAGCCAACATACTTACTCACCAGTAACATACGGGACATGAAGATTGCTGTGTGTGTAAAGCAAGTTCCCGATTCCTGGGCAGAGAAGAAGATGGTCAATGGCGTTCTCGATCGCGCAGGAGTCGATGCGGTTCTCAATGATCTCGATGAATATGCCGTGGAAGAAGCACTTAAATTGGTCGAAGCGAATTCGCCTACCGGTGAATCAGGTGAAGCAAGTGGTCATTCAATTACTGTCATCTCGATGGGCCCGGATCGCGCAACGGAAGCAATCCGCAAAGCGCTTTCGATGGGCGCAGATGATGCAATCCATGTTGTTGATGATGCGCTCGCTGGTTCAGATGCGCTCGCCACATCCTTGGTACTTGCTCAAGTCATTAAGAATGGCGGATTTGATTTAGTTATCTGCGGAACTGAATCCACCGATGCCCGCATGAGCGTTGTCCCAGCGATGTTGGCCGAACGCTTGAACTGGGCGCAACTCACTTTTGCAAATTCAGTAGCAGTCGATCCCACAACGAGCTCAGTAAAGATTGATCGAGTGACTGAAATAGGTTTAGAGAAGATGGAAGCAAAACTTCCTGCTGTTGTAAGTGTTGTAGAAAAGATCAACGAGCCTCGCTATCCCTCTTTCAAAGGAATTATGGCGGCAAAGAAGAAGGTTATTACTGCGCAATCACTCGCGGATTTAGGAATTGGCGCAGATAGCGTTGGAGCAAAAGCTGCCTGGTCTTCGGTTAAGGATTCACTTCCACGTCCAGCACGTGGCGCTGGCATTAAACTCGAAGATTCCGGCAATGGCGGCACAACGCTTGTGGAGTACTTGGCAGAGAAGAGAGTTATATGAGCTCGGTATTGATACTCGTTGATTCCGTCAATGGCTCAGTTGCAAAAGCGACATCAGAACTTGCCACCTTTGCTCAGCGTTTGGGTGATGTGACCGCAGTTGTTGTTGGCACTGATGTTTCCGCACAACTCAGCGCAATTCCTCTTACATCTATCGTTGTTGTTGCGGGAGTAGATGCAGAGAAGAATGGCGTCCCAGCAATTGTCGATGCACTTGCGGCAGTTATGGATGCTAAGAAGCCGAGTGCAGTTCTGATCACTTCCTCTGCGCGCGGCAAAGAAGTGGCTGGTCGGTTGGCGGTCCGCACTAATTCGGGATTGATTACCGATGCAATTGATATCGATGCTCAAGGCATAGCCACTCAATCAGTGTTTGGCGGATCTACCACCGTTCACTCAGTTGTCACTCACGGAACTTCGATCGTGACACTTCGTTCTAACTCTGTTGAAGCCGAGAGCGGCACAGCGGGATCCGTAGAAAATATCTCAACTTCTCCAACATCATCGACAACTCTGGCAACCGTGACTGCGCTAGAGCCGGTCGCCAAAGGTGGCCGCCCAGAACTCACTGAAGCAAAGATCGTCGTCTCAGGTGGTCGTGGCACCAACGGAGATTTTGCAGCTGTAGAAGCTTTTGCTGATTCACTCGGCGCAGCAGTCGGTGCATCACGCGCCGCCACCGATGCCGGTTGGTATCCACATTCTCATCAAGTCGGGCAGACCGGTAAGACAGTGAGCCCAGCTTTGTATGTGGCCTGCGGAATTTCTGGAGCGATTCAACATCGAGCGGGAATGCAGACGAGCAAGATGATTGTGGCCATCAATAAGGACCCAGAAGCCCCCATCTTTGAAGTAGCCGATTATGGCGTCGTAGGCGACTTATTTGCTGTTCTGCCGCAGGCGACTGCCGCAATCACCGCAAAAAAATAACCGCTTAGACTTACCGCATGTCGATCTATCTCGATCATGCTGCCACCGTTCCGATGGTGGATGAAGCAGTTCAGGCACTCACCGCGCAGATGCGCATCGTGGGCAATGCATCGAGCCTGCACTCTGATGGTCGCGCAGTTCGCAAAGCGGTAGAAGATGCTCGAATGTCATTAGCAGATGTGGTCGGATGCGAGCCAAGCGAGATCATCTTTACTGGCACTGGGACTGAAGCTGACAACCTGGCAATCAAGGGTTTCTATTGGAAAGCCGTGGCTGCCAATCCAACTCGTACAACAATTTTAAGTTCTGCTATCGAACACCACGCTGTTAAAGATCCGATTGAATGGTTAGTAGATCACGAAGGTGCGACCTCAGTAGAAATTCCGGTTCTGCGCAATGGTGTCATCGATATTGATTTTGTTCGGGATTACATCGCAGCGAACAAGAGCGCTATTGCCCTAATCTCAGTGATGCATTCCAATAATGAAATAGGTTCACTGCAGCCCATTAGAGAAATTGTAGATATCGCAGGAGATATTCCAGTCCACACCGATGCGGTGCAGAGCTTAGGAAAAGTTGATTTTAATTTCGCCGCACTCGGAGCAACAGCTGCAACAATTAGTTCCCACAAAGTGGGCGGGCCGCTCGGAGTCGCAGCGTTAATTTTGAAGCGGGGATTAGATATCACGCCTGTTACCCATGGTGGGGGACAGGAACGAGATGTTCGCAGTGGCACTTTCAATGCGCCATCCATCGTCGCCTTTGCCGCCGCCGCTCGCGCGGCATTAAGCAATAGAGATTCACAATCCAGTCGGATTGCAGCACTTCGGGATAGCGCTGCAGCTCGCATTCTTCAAGCAATTCCCGATGCAACTATTAATGGCGTTGCTGGGCTTCCTGGAATTCTCAATATTTCATTTCCTGGTACTGAAAGCGAAGCGCTTCTGCTTCTGCTCGATAGCGAGGGAATTTCCGCCTCTGCAGGCTCTGCGTGCAGTGCCGGCGTTTCACGTCCCAGCCATGTTCTCTTAGCACTCGGTCGTACTGAAGAAGAGGCGATGTCTTCACTTCGCTTCTCACTCGGTTCGACAACAACTCAAGCTGAAATTGATCGACTTGTTGAGATACTTCCTTCTGTTGTGCAGCGTGCCCGCGCCGCCTTTAGTGTGAAGAAGTAAGCGATGAAAATAGTTGCAGCAATGAGTGGTGGAGTGGACTCTGCCGTGGCTGCTGCGCGCATGGTTGACGCTGGCCACGAGGTAGTTGGCGTACATTTAGCGCTTTCAAGTAATCCGCAGAAATATCGATCTGGCGCACGAGGATGTTGCACGATTGAAGATTCACATGATGCCCGTCGCGCGGCAGATGTAATTGGAATTCCTTTTTACATCTGGGATATGGCGGCAGAATTTCACGAAGGCGTAGTTGAAAATTTTATGGCCGAATATGCCATTGGTAGAACGCCTAATCCTTGCCTGCGGTGCAATGAGAAGATTAAGTTCGCAGCAGTAATGGAGCGTGCTAAAGCACTTGGTTTCGATGGTGTTGCTACCGGACATTATGCCCAAATGCACGAGACTGAACTTGGTCGAGTTATGTACCGCGCGGTGGATCCAGGAAAAGATCAATCCTATGTTTTAGCAGTTCTCAATACTGATCAATTAGCCGGTGCATATTTTCCGCTCGGCGATACCGTTAAAGATGATGTACGTAAAGAAGCGAAAGCGCGCGGGCTTTATGTCGCCAATAAACCCGATAGTCACGATATTTGTTTTGTTCCCTCCGGAGATAACGCTGGCTGGTTGCGCGATCGTTTAGGCAGCGATGTGGGTCCCATCGTGGATGAAGATGGAACAAAACTCGGTGAGCACAAAGGTGCGTACACATACACAATCGGACAGCGCAAGGGTCTAGGAATCACAATTCCTGCCGCAGGGGGAGAGCCTCGATACGTTTTAAAGATTGAACCAAAGACAAATACGGTCGTTGTTGGAAATCATGAAGCTCTCGCTGTCTCGGGCATCACTGGCGAGAAAGCTATCTGGTGCGGACCAGTTCCGGCCGAGTCCACCGAGTACCGTGGTTTTGCTCAAGTGCGTGCGCACGGAACTCCGCTTCCATGTACGTATTCACATAAAGATGGCTTTATCTCAGTGTCGTTGGATGAACCGCTCTTTGGCTTAGCAACCGGCCAAGGGTTAGTTATTTACGATGGTGACCGAGTTGTTGGTTCCGCGACTGTCTGTGCGACCGAGTAGAAATATCCTATGGCTGCAGATCTAACCGCAATTCGCCACCGAATCGCTGAGCTATCGGATGAGATTCGCGATCACCAATTTCGTTATTACGTTCTTGATAAGCCAATCATTCCTGATGCTGACTTTGATGCGCTGCTTCGCGAGCTCGAAGAAATAGAGAAGAAGCACCCCGAACTTCGCGCAGATGATTCGCCGACGCAACTAGTAGGTGGCGGCTTCGCTACACATTTCCAACAGCACGATCACATCGAAAAGATGATGTCACTCGATAATGTCTTCGATGGCTCCGAACTTACACAGTGGTTTGATCGCATTGCCAAGAGCGAGACCACCAATACCTGGCTCTGCGAGGTAAAAGTCGATGGCCTTGCTATCAACTTGCTCTACGAGAAGGGCAAACTTGTTCGCGCTCTTACTCGAGGCAATGGAACTACCGGTGAGGATGTCACTCTCAACATACGAACTATTTCGGCAATCCCACATCAATTAACCGGCAAGAAAATTCCAGAGCTCCTAGAAGTTCGTGGCGAAGTGTTCTTTCCGATTCAAGCATTTAATGATTTCAATGATGCACTCGAAGAAGAGGGCAAGGAACGTTTCGCCAACCCGCGTAACGCTGCTGCTGGCTCACTTCGACAGAAGGACCCACGTATCACTGCAAGCCGGCCACTCTCGATGGTTGTACACGGAATTGGTGCATCTTCGGGCGTCACCTTTGATTCACAGAGCAGTGCCTACGAACTCCTTTCGGGCTGGGGACTTCCAACAAGCACTCGATTTAAGGTTGTTTCGACTCGCGCCGAGGTAGAAGTGTTCATCGATTATTACCTTGCGCATCGTCACGATGTTGAACACGAAATTGATGGCATCGTTATAAAGGTAAATGAATTTAAGGCACAAGAAGAGCTTGGCTTTACATCGAGAGCCCCTAAATGGGCGATTGCATATAAATACCCGCCAGAAGAGGTAACCACTAAATTATTGGATATCAAGGTGAGTGTTGGTCGTACTGGTCGCGTTACGCCATTTGCATTCATGGAACCGGTCAAAGTTGCGGGCTCTACCGTCACCAATGCAACCCTGCATAATGCGCAAGAGATCACTCGCAAGGGTGTCTTGATTGGTGATGTAGTTGTTATTCGTAAAGCGGGAGATGTAATTCCTGAAGTGCTCGGTCCAGTTATTGAAAAGCGCACTGGTGCTGAGAAGAAATTCATTATGCCCAAGAAATGTCCAGATTGTGGATCGGCGCTTCGAGCAATGAGTGAAGGCGATGTGGATATTCGTTGCCCAAATTCGCAGTCGTGCCCAGCACAACTCATTGAACGAATTTTCTATATCGGCTCGCGCGCAGCGCTCGATATAGATGTGTTGGGTTACGAGGCGGCCGCGGCGCTGCTCGCCGACAAATTGATTGTTGATGAATCAGATCTCTTCTCGCTCACGATCGAGGATCTCTCTCGCTCGGAATTCTTCACTAAGAAAGGCGGCGAGCTCGGTGCGAATGCCACCAAGTTTCTCACTGCCCTCGAAGGCGCAAAGAGCCGGCCCTTGTGGAGAATTCTGGTCGCGCTCTCCATTCGCCACGTAGGACCTACAGCAGCACAGGCACTGGCAAAGACCTTCGGCTCAATCGAATCAATTTCGACCGCATCACACGAGGAACTCTCAGCTGTTGATGGAGTGGGATCTGTCATTGCAGATTCAGTTATTGAATGGTTCGCTATCGATTGGCATAAAGAGATCATCTCCGATTGGAGTGCTGCTGGCGTTGCTTTAGTAGAGATCGCAAAAGAATCAGATCTACCTCAAACCCTGACTGGTCTCACTCTGGTTGTTACCGGATCGTTAGTAGATTTCACACGCGATGGAGTCAACGAGGTGATTACTGGGCATGGAGGCAAGTCCTCGAGTTCGGTCTCAAAGAAGACTGATTTTCTTATCGCTGGCGAATCCGCAGGTTCTAAATTAACCAAGGCGGAAGAGCTAGGCGTTCGCATTCTTGATGAGACGCAATTCAAAGCCCTGTTAGCCGGCGGTCCGAGCGCTCTGCCTCAGGTGTAAGGTAAAGTTCGCACCATGTTTAACTCAATGATTCTTGCAAGTGAGCAAGTTCGCGAACTTTCAGCACCACCTCTCTTCTTTGGAATTCTTGGATTCGGACTTCTCGCCGGTGCTCTCTATCTCGTTCTTCGCTTAGATCGCGATTAAATCATCCGTATAGGAATTCTCGGTGGCACTTTTGACCCCATTCATTTGGGGCACCACCAAATAATTAAGAAACTCGCAGATCGTTTTGATCAGATCATGATTATTCCTGCAGGAAAACCCATGCTCCGCCAAGAAGTTCCTACCGCGACCGCTGCAGATCGTTTGGAAATGTGTGCACTATCTTTAAACGATCTCCCTGATGCGCTCCAAGAGAAAGTTGTCTTGCTCGATATTGAAATCAAGCGCGAGGGTTCATCCTTTACTGTCGATACTTTGGGACAGCTCAAAGCCTTCTTTCCACACGATTCCTTTACCATCATCATCGGTAGCGATGCCGCACTCAACTTTGATAAATGGAAGCGCGCAGCCGATATTAAGCGCGGTGCAGAGATATTGGTCGTCAAGCGTCCAGGCAGTGAAAAGTCTGCTTTTCCTGAAGTTGAGATTAATGCACTAGAAATATCTGCCACAGATATTCGTGCACTTCTTCAGGCGAAGAAGGAGATCTCATCAGTGTTATCACCATCGGTAGCGAAATATATAAATGAGCGGGGCCTCTATGCCAGCAAGTAAAGAAGTAATTGCACTCACCCAGAAGGCCACGGATATTATCTCTGAAAAATTGGGTGTTGATATCGTCGCACTCGATATGACCGACCAGATGATTCTCTCCGAGGTTTTCCTTATCTGTACCGCCGCTAACGAACGAGCAGCAGATGCAATTGCCGATGCTGTCTTTGATGGCCTCGCCGCAATTGGTGAGAAACCTGTTCGCAAAGAGGGCAAGGGACAATGGGTACTTCTTGACTACTCTGACCTCGTTGTTCATATCCAAACTCAAGAGCTACGTAACTATTACATGCTCGATCGCTTATGGAATGACTGCCCAAGAATTCCTCTAGTCATCTCAGAGGATCGCTAAAGAATGCGAATTGTTTTATGGCGCCACGGCCAGACAGATTGGAATGTGGAAAATCGCTTTCAAGGTCATTCTGATATTCCACTTAATACGGTCGGCCATTATCAGGCAAGTCATGCAGCTAAAATCTTGGCGGGTATGAATCCAGTAAAAATCATTGCAAGTGATCTCATTCGCGCCCAACAAACCGCGCAAGCTTTAGCTGATATCACTCGCCTGCCTATTCATACTGAAATCGGGTTACGTGAAACAAATGGTGGTAATTGGGAAGGTAAGACCGGCGAGGAAAATCGCGCGGTTGATCGTGAAGCATTTACGAAATGGTTTATGGGCGGAGATGAACCTGCCGGCACAATAGGGGAGCGTCGCTCGGAGGTAGCTACTCGCGCAATCTCCGCAATAGAAAAACATCACTCAGATGGCGAGGGCGATTTAATTGTTGTGACTCACGGCGGAACAGTTCGCTGTATTCTCGGAAAAATTTTGGATTTACCTATGGGCCATTGGGCCGTGCTCGGTGGTCTCTCTAATGCCTCGTGGTCTGTTATCGAAATGGCCAGAACTGGCTGGAGCCTTGTAGAACACAATGCGGGCTCAGTTCCTGAACCCGTCTACGGCAACGAGAGTGGCAATTAAATAATTCGAGATATTGAAATATTGAGATAAGGTCTGCTCTTCAGATTGAAATTGGGGCTGTGGCGCAGCTGGTAGCGCACCTGCATGGCATGCAGGGGGTCAGGGGTTCAAGTCCCCTCAGCTCCACCATTTCGTAAAGGGGTTTTAACTCCTTTTAATTATGGGAGAATTCCACTTATGCATGAGGCCTATGACATTAATTATGTCCAAGAGAAATGGCTTCCGATTTGGGACAAACTCACTCCCTTTAAATCTGGCACGGCGGATGATCCCCGTCCGAAAAAATATGTTTTGGATATGTTTCCTTATCCCTCCGGCGATCTTCACATGGGTCACGCCGAGGCCTACACACTCGGCGATGTAATTGCTCGCTACTGGGTCCAAAAAGGTTTTAACGTTCTGCACCCGATCGGCTGGGATGCATTTGGTCTGCCAGCTGAAAATGCTGCAATCAAGCGCAACTCTGATCCTCGCGCATGGACCTACGAAAATATTGCGGTACAAAAAGCATCGATGCGCCGCTTTGCATGCTCTTTCGATTGGGACCGCACACTACATACCTGCGACCCCGAGTATTACAAATGGAATCAGTGGCTCTTTATCGAGATGTTTAAGAAGGGCCTTGCCTATCGCAAGGATTCACCCGTCAACTGGTGTCCATCCTGTCAGACAGTTCTCGCTAACGAGCAAGTAGTTGCAGGACTCTGCGAACGCTGTGATTCTGCGGTAACCAAGAAGAAGCTCAATCAGTGGTATTTGAAAATTACTGACTACGCCGATCGCCTCTTGGACGACATGTCCGAGCTTGAAGGTCAATGGCCGGAAAAAGTTCTGATGATGCAGCGCAATTGGATTGGTCGCTCGCAAGGTGCTGAAGTTCAATTCGATATTGAAGGCCGGACCGAGCCCGTCACTATTTACACCACTCGTCCCGATACTTTGTACGGCGCAACATTTATGGTCGTTGCCGCTGACGCACCACTCGCCTCCGAACTCGTCGCAGGCACACCATTGGCTTCGGTTCTTGCTAAATACATTGAAGAGGTGAAGTCAGCATCAGATATTGATCGCTTGGCAACAGACCGCCCTAAGAGCGGAGTATTTCTCGAGCGTTATGCCATCAATCCAGTGAATGGCGAGAAACTTCCTATCTGGGCAAGTGACTATGTCTTAGCGGATTACGGCACTGGCGCAATCATGGCTGTTCCTGCCCATGATCAACGCGACTTAGATTTTGCTCGTGCCATGAAGTTGCCCGTCACTGTTGTAGTGCAGAGCGATGAAGAAGATCCAAATACCAGTGGAGTTGCCACTACGGGTGATGGCGTTCTTATTAATTCTGGCTCACTTAACGGACTTAATAAGGTTGATGCGATTGCGAAAATTGTGGCTGAACTCGAAGCGAAGAAGCTCGGAAAGTCTGCCAAGAATTACCGCCTGCGCGATTGGCTCATCTCTCGCCAACGTTTCTGGGGAACTCCAATTCCAATCATCCACTGCGAGAAGTGCGGGGAAGTCCCAGTCCCAGAAGTTCAATTACCCGTCGAACTTCCTGATGCAACCGGTCTCGATCTCAAGCCAAAGGGAACTTCACCACTTGGTGCGATTGAATCTTGGATTAACACAACCTGTCCAACCTGCGGCGGCGCTGCCAAGCGTGATGCCGACACTATGGATACTTTCTTCGACTCCTCTTGGTATTACCTGCGCTATGTCAGTAACACGAATGACAAGATGGCCTTTGATCGCAAAGAGGTGGATACCTGGCTACCTGTTGACCAATATGTCGGCGGCGTCACTCACGCAATCTTGCACCTTCTCTACTCTCGCTTCTTTACCAAAGTTCTCTTTGATATGGGCAAGGTTGGATTTGCCGAGCCATTTACTAAATTACTCAATCAAGGCATGGTCTTGATGGATGGTTCTGCAATGAGCAAGAGCCGTGGCAATCTGGTTCGCCTTTCAGATGAGCTCGAGAAACA
>CAEZYL010000023.1_pt1 | contig 14185 bp, 11 predicted proteins | sample 7265501 | NCBI WGS metagenome assembly CAEZYL01 (sample SAMEA6813933, study PRJEB35770) | freshwater metagenome | biome: Freshwater; feature: Freshwater reservoir; material: water | place: Czech Republic | collected 2017-04-14 | depth 30m m
GGGTGGAGTCGCAGTTGTTATCTTGATTCTTGTCTTGATTCCAACAAAGCACCAATCTACTTCTTGGGTATTTACTCACCAGATCAATAACAGTGGATTCGGCAATTACTGGTTCTATGTATTGCCAATTGGTTTCTTGTTGACTCAGTACACCATCACTGGCTTCGATGCTTCTGCGCACGTTTCAGAAGAGACTGGTCAGGCAACAAAGGCAGCTGCTCAGGGTCTATGGAAGTCCATCGCTTACTCAGCTGTTGCTGGTTGGGTCATGCTTCTCGCATTCTTGTATGCAGCAACTGATGAAGCAGGCATCACTGAGGCCGGTGGATTCTCTGGCGCAATCTTTATGGGCGCAATGTCCGTTGGTTGGGTCAAGATTATTTTGATCATTACCTGCGTCGGTCAATTCTTCTGCGGCATGTCATGCGTAACTGCTGGCTCTCGTATGTTGTTTGCTTTCTCTCGCGACCGCGCTGTTCCAGGCCACAAGAACTGGACCAAGCTCGATAAGAATCGCAACCCATCGCATGCAGCGTTCGGTCTCGGTTTTGCGGCCCTTGTGGTCTCAATCCCTGCAATCTGGTCAGCAGTGGCCTTCTTTGCAGTGACATCAATGGCTGTTATTGGACTCTTCGGTTCATTCGCAATTCCAATCTGGCTACGTTGGCGCAAGGGCGATGCCTTCAAGCAAGGTGACTGGAACTTGGGTAATAAGTGGAAGTGGATGGCTCCAATTGCGGTTCTAGAAATCGTAATCATCTCGATTTACTTCTGTATGCCAACCACACCTGCAGGCGTTTGGTGGGGAGCGGAGTTCAATCTCAAGGCCGCTAACTACACACCAATTGCATTCCTCGTCGTTATCGGCGCTGCAATGATCTGGTGGTGGACCTCAGCCCACAAGCACTTCAAGGGCGCGGTAAACACGCTCAATAAGTAAGTAACCGAACTACAATTAACCCGTCCTACTTCGGTAGGGCGGGTTAATTATTTTTAGGGAGAATCATGTCTGATCGAGTTGCAGGACGCGTTGCGATAGTCACCGGGGCGGCTTCTGGAATTGGTGAAGCTAGCGCAATTCGACTTGCGGAAGAAGGTGCATCAGTTATCTGCGCCGATCTCAACGCCGAAGGCGCCGAACAAACGGCACAAGCCATTGTTGCTAAAGGTGGCACCGCGATTGGTTACACCATTGATATCTCCGATTCCGCTCAATGCGATGTAATTGTGGCCAAGGCGGTTAGTACCTATGGCGCTATCGATATTCTGGTTAATAACGCAGGTGTAAATCTCCCGGGCGTCTTTCATGAAGTCACTAATGCCACAATTGAAAGGACACTTTCGGTCAACGTAATGGGCGCGATGTATTTAACTCGAGCCGCGCTGCCTCATATGCTCAAGAATTCTCGCGGTTCTATCGTCAATATGTCGAGTGTTAATGGTCTAGTTTCAGAACCATTCTTAAGTGTCTATTCAGCTTCCAAGGGTGCCATCGTTATGTTTACTCGTGGAATTGCACTGGACTATGCCAAGACCGGAATCCGTTGTAATGCAATCTGCCCTGGCTGGGTAGATACGCCGATTAATCATGCGCATGCAAAGATGCTCGGTGGCTTAGATCATGTCTATAAAACTATTGATTCATTCCAACCGATTGGTCGTCCGGGCACTCCCCGCGAGATTGCAAATTTAGTTCTCTTTCTGGCATCTGATGAGGCCTCGTTTATGACCGGTTCGATTGTCTCTGCAGATGGTGGAATGACCGCGCAATAATCAGACTAATACGCTGGCAAGTACTAAACGACCCCAGTTTTGCACAACGGGTTTCCATGCGGCGAAGAGTGCTTCTTCTGCCATTTTAACTTCGGATTCAACGCTGCTCTTGCCGGATTCGATGAAGGCGTTATCGGCGTGTTCTTCCCAGGTGTGAATGATGGATGAATCTACTTCTGGGTGGAACTGGACGGCGTATTGCGTACTGCCGATTCGATACACCTGGTTCATACACAACTCGCTGCTAGCTAGAAGCGTTGCGCCTGCAGGAAGAGCAGCAACTTCATCTTCGTGCCACTGCGCAACAGGAGATGGGGCTGCTAGGGCAAATATCGGATCACTCGCTCCTTCGGTTGTAGGAGAGATGTCATAAATCCCAATCTCACTCGTTTTGGCCCGTGAAACACTACCCCCAGCCGCTGCGGCAAGTAATTGCGCTCCGAGACAGATGGCAAAGATAGGAATGTCGCGATGTACTGCATCGAGCAATAGTGCACGTTCATTTTTTAACCACGGTGCAATGTGATCATCCATCGCTCCCATATGTCCGCCGAGTGGAATAACTCCTACGAAATTCTCAGGCAGTACTGGAGGAACTTGCTCACCATCGTATGCGCGCAAAATTTCAATTTCAAAACCAATCTCCATTAACCAACGACCGACTAAGTGCGGTGGATCGGTAGGATCATTTTGTATTGCAAGCAGGCGCGGTTTCATGGTGATAATTATGATGGTAATTGAAGATTTTTGAAAAAAAGTCCAATACGCCACACGGGAAAATAGGGGTAGGTGTCTTTTCTGCGCCGTTCTGCTACCTTGGCTCTTATAAGAAAACCAGATGGTTTTACTCGGATATATAAACAAAGGGGAGCGTAAGTACCAGAAAAGGAGTCGCAGTCCTAAGGCTCAACAAACGGTACCTATTCCAAAATGACCTGAACTCTAGAACCACAAACGTTTCGTAAGTTATCGCAAGACCCACAACCTGTATCGCGCGAAAGAGTTGCAGAACTCATGGCCCAAGAGTGGGCTCGCTTCACCCAGGATACGGCTGGCTCACAAGCCGAGAGTGAAATCGCCAAAAAGAGCGTTCCTATGGGCGTTACCTCTAGCTTCCAATATTGGGATCCCTATCCCATCAGCATTGTTTCTGCAGATGGCGCATACATGACCGATGTCGATGGTCGCAAACTTCTCGATCTTTCCATGGGGTTTGGCGCAATGCTTGCCGGTCACCTCAACCCTGAAGTTATAAAGGAGATTGATCTTTCACTTCGCGAAGGAATGCTCTTTGTTACACCTTCTCCGATTTCGCGTGACGCGGCGGAGCGCATCTGTCGCCGCTTTGGTATCGATCAAGTTCGTTTTGCTAACTCTGGCACTGAAGCAACCATGTATGCAGTTCGTGTTGCTCGGGCATATACCCAGAAGAAATCCATCGTAAAGATGGAAGGCGGATACCACGGCTCTTATGATCCCCTTACAGTTTCGGCAAAGCCGGCACTCGCAGAAGCAGGCCCGGCAGATCATCCAATTCCTGTCCCATCACCAGGCACAGAACCAGGCACTGTTTACGTAATCCCATTTAACGATGCGGATGCAGTTCGCGAAGTATTTACGGCGCACGCTAAAGATATTGCTTGCCTCATCGTGGAACCAGTTCTGGAAAATCTCGGAATTGTTCTACCTGATGCTGGTTATTTGCAATCACTTCGTAATCTCTGTGATGAGTTTGGAATTGTCTTAATCTTCGACGAAGTTAAAACCGGTCTGACGGCTGGCCCTCGTGGTGCAGCGGCTCGCATCGGAGTAGAGCCTGACTTGATCTGTTTAGCTAAATCAATTGGCGGCGGACTTCCACTCGCTGCCTTTGGCGGCAAGCAGAAGTTCATGGATACCGTCACCGATGGTCGGATGGCGCACTTCGGTACTTTCAACGGCAACCCACTTGCTATGGCAGGCGTTCGCGCAATGGATCGCATCTGTACTGATGAAGCGCTAGCAACGGCTGAGGCGCTGAACTACCAGGCACTCGATCGCATCAGCGCCATTATCAATGAATTCCAATTGCCAGCACACACGGTTGGTTTTGGCGTTAAAGGGTGCGTTACTTGGTCTATAGATCCTGTTCGCAACTATCGCGACTACAAAGCCACGGATTTTGAGATTGCCGAACTTGGTTGGCTCTGGTCACTCAACCGTGGAATCATCACGCCTCCGGGACTTGATGAGCAGTGGTTAATCAGTTTGGCTCATACGCAAGTAGAAATCGACAAACTCGTTGCAGATTTCCGCGAACTTGCAGTTGCTCTTCGCGCGTAACTTAATTGCTTAAGTAAGTTTCACTCCAGTTAATTGCTCGAGTGCGGAGTAGACAGCACCAGGCGACCAGGTTGGTTCTTCTGGCTTTGCCAAGTTATTGAGTCCTTCTTCACTGAGATAGGACTTGAGCTTTTCCGGAAGCGAGCTTCCAATTTTTGGGCTACCTAAATCAAGCCAGCGCCATTCGGATTTTGGCGAGACAATTACTACTAAGTCCGGATGCATTACATCGTAAGTATCGCGGACACCGGTCTGCCAATCTAACGGAATGCTCTCAGCTTCATCGGCGCTGAATTCCATCTTCGCACCTGGTGCACCAAAGTACTTCCAAAGCGCTGCTAAGTCTTTTTCACTGCCCGAAGCGAGTGAAAATGTATTGTCATCAAAGAGATCTTGATATGCGCGAAGTCGTGGTGCTTTATCGCGGGCAGCGTCTACCGAAATTTCGATAACTGCGACCTGATCCTTTAGTTCTGAGGCAGCGATTGCGTTTCCGATATCACGCATATTCGCTGTTGTCATAGGACATATCTCATGACAAGAAGTTAGGAAGTTAGCAATCACAATATATTTCCCAGCGAGCGAACCTAAAGTAAATTCCTTGCCATCTGCATCAAAGAGGGGGAGGGCGAGGACATCTGCAGGTATGGCAGATTGCAAGAATGTGCCGCCACCAACCGAAGCGCCGGTAGGTTCCTTGTGGGCGTGGGATGAGGCCGTTTTCGCTGCGCCACAACCACTGAGCAAGAGAGCTACTGCAAGACCGAGAAGAAGCGCTTTAGATTTCATGTATCGATGGTATTAGAAAACTATTCCAATGCAATGAGGTCAAGGTATTGCTCGCCCCACAAATCTTCATCGCCGTCGGGCAAGAGCAGAACGCGCTCCGGCTTCAAGGCTCGGACCGCACCTTCATCGTGGCTGACAAGGACCACTGCGCCTTGATATTCACCTAAAGCAGCCAGGATTTCGTCACGGGAAGCGGGATCTAAGTTGTTAGTGGGCTCATCCAATAGGAGAACGTTTGCAGAACCAACAACAAGGGTCGCAAGTGCTAAACGAGTTCGCTCGCCACCGCTAAGAACGTTTACAGGCTTATGAACGTCATCGCCGACAAAGAGGAACGAACCTAAGACTTGGCGAGCTTGGGGCTCACCGATATGTTCACCAGAAGACATCATGTTTTCAAGAACCGTACGTTCGAAATCTAGTGATTCGTGCTCTTGGGTGTAATAGCCAATCTTTAAGCCATGACCCGGTTGAATTTCACCAGTATCGGATTCATTGGTGCCGCCGAGAATACTTAACAGCGTTGTCTTTCCGGCGCCGTTAAGACCGAGGACTACAACCCGAGAAGAGCGATCAATTGCGAGGTCAACGTCGGTAAAGATTTCTAGCGAACCATAAGATTTCGAAAGTCCCTGTGCCATGAGCGGAGTCTTGCCACATGGTGCGGGGGTAGGGAAGCGCAGCTTTGCGACCTTGTCGCTGCGACGCACTTCTTCTAGGCCAGAGAGAAGAGCATCGGCGCGACGCAACATGCCTTGAGCAGCCTTAGCTTTAGATGCTTTAGCGCGCATCTTCTCGCCTTGCTTAGCCAGAATTTCAGCCTTCTTCTCTGCGTTCGCACGTTCCTTTTTGCGACGGTGTTCATCTTGTTCGCGCTGTAATAAATACTTCTTCCAGCCCAAGTTATAAACATCGATAACATTTCGGTTGGCATCAATGTAGAAAACCTTGTTTACGACCATTTCAATTAAGGCAACATCGTGGGAGATAACAACAAGACCGCCTGGATACTTGGCTAAATAATCACGGAGCCAGATAATTGAGTCGGCGTCTAAGTGGTTAGTTGGTTCATCTAGAAGAAGCGTTTCGGCACCACTAAAGAGAAGTCGAGCAAGTTCTACGCGGCGGCGCTGACCACCGGAGAGAACTCCAATAGGTTCTTCGAAGATGCGATCAGGTAATCCGAGGTTAGTTGCTATCGCTTCTGCTTCGGACGAGGCGCTGTAGCCACCGGCGGTGTTAAATTCCGCATCCACCCGGGAATAGCGTTCGAGTGCAGCTTCTAGTTCATCCGGTCCGGCAGTTGCCATCTCTTCTTCGACTTTACGCATACGGCTAACGATGAGGTCGAGACCGCGTGCAGAGAGAATGCGATTAATGACAGTCTCTTCTTGATCACCCGTACGTGGATCTTGTGGCAAATAACCAATCGTTCCGGTGCGTGTGACCTGCCCACCAGCAGGGAGGTTTTCACCCGCCAATACTTTTGCAAGAGTTGATTTACCTGCGCCATTGCGCCCTACGAATCCGATTCGATCACCACGGTTGATGCGAACAGTCACATCTTTAACGAGAAGGCGAGCCCCGGCACGGAGTTCAACGCTTTGAGTGGCAATCACTGGCCAATTCTCCCATGAGAAGTAGCCAGTGATTTACCAGAATTATTCGGCGAGAGTTCCGCCAAATATTTGCCATGCAAGAGCAGATTTCGCGATAAGGCTCAAGATGATGTAAGCCCGCTCACCTTTGAGGTAATTTGCCCAATCGCCCTGCGCTTTATATTGCTTGTATTGCACCCATGCAAAGCAGTTGAAGAAGATGAAGAGTGAGATAACTATTCCGTAAACAAAGACGGGCGCATTGGATTCTGTTGGAGCTTTTGGACCAATCAACAAAAGAACAACTATTAGCCATGGAATAGCGCCCGCAATGCAGCCAAAGATGAAGGGCAGCCATTGACCGTCACCCGGACGTGTGAATCGCTCTTGCAACCAACCAAAGAGAATCATGGATGCATTCACACCAAAGATTGCGATGATGGCGGCGACATCGGTAACACCACAGAGCTGGACGATCAGGATGATCATTATGGATGAACTGATGGAGTACTCGACCCAGCGGAAGATGTTGATATTGCGAATCAACGAGTTGTTATAGCGATTGAAGTAACGTGGAGATGCTACGAGAAAGTGAAAGAAAGCAGATAGCGCCAGGAATAGCGCAACTGTTCGTGCTACTGGTGTGTCCAGGATGACGACAGGAGCGGCAAAAGTAGTGCCGGGCGCCCCAGTCATATATGTGGCCGTGATCGGAAGTGAGAATGAGTTAGCTAATTGCAGGACCGCCACCATAGAAAGCAAGTGAAGGATTCCTGCGATTACATTGAATCGACGAAGTGGCTTGATATCAAAATGCGTTATGGAAGTCATGGAATTAGGTTAGCGAATCAGCCACGTATTCTTCGATAGCTAGGGCAATAAATGCCGCAAGTCCTGGAGTAAATTCTTCGTAGTGGGCGTTAAACCGTGGATCCTCCACATACATCTGGCCGAGACCTATATAAGCCTCGGGCGTAGGACTCCAGAAGTTGCAGATCCATTGGTAGTGTCGCCCAATAAGTCCATTTACTTTCTGCGAATCAGCGGAGTGACCTTCAAGGAGTGCGGTCGCTAAATCTTGAGAGATGCTGGTGCCCTCTTCGAAGACTGCTTCCAGTTCTTCCCCAGTGAGCGATGAAAGCCGTCGCTGGCTCTCTGCGAATGCATCCGGCCACTTCTGTTCAGCCTCTTCTTCAAAAGGGTTAGGAAAGTCGGTCATGACAAAATTCTATTCTGAGAACTCAAAATTGGATACAGACTTTAGCTAAATGGATTTAATGAAGAGGTGATCGGTGAGTTAATCGCATTCATGACCACCGCATTAGTAGATGCATCTGCGAGGGCTGAGCCCGGCGTCATTGACATGAGGAAGGATGTTTGATTTGTGATAGCGGAGATATTTGGACCGGCACTTTGAGTGAGGGAAAGCGATTGGGTAGGTGGCATAAACGCACCAGTGTAAACAGCCAAACCTTTCACAAACCTGATATTACTTATGCGGCCATTGAATCCACCATCGCCCGGCCATGGATTTGAAGCGATATAGATATAGCCATCATTTGCAAAGTCCGTGCTATTAAATAGAGCATTACTGTCATATCCAGTCTGAACTCCATCGAGATAGAACGCCATGGTGTTACCAGATCGAACTAGAGCTAAGTGGTGCCAAGTATTAATGCTCATCTGAACTGTTCCGATAGAGGAATCTCGACCGCCGCCAGGATATAGCGCACCAGCTAAACCATTTCCGCCCATGGAGGAACCAATTCGAATCTCTTTGCCACCAGGTTGCGAGCCAATCGAGATAATTGGCGTCCAGTTGTATTGAGTTGAAAGTGGATAGACCCAACATTCAATAGTGAAATCTGCCCGCTTGAAATCGGTAGCGGCATTTCCGGTTGAAGCTGACCGTAAAAATTGCGTGGTGGTGTTATCGAATATATAACTACCTGCGATTGGTGCGGTCTCTATATGCGGACCGGTTTGAACAGTGAATTTCACCGAGCTGGAAGAGAGCGCAATCGGGGCGGTGAAGATTGCAGTAAATGTCTGTGTTGCACTACTGACGCTCATGCCCGTGCTGCCTATTCCCGCCGAGAAAACTCCGGAATTATTCTCATAAACGACCGCTTTAGTGCTGCTCGCGAACAAGGTGAGGGGAGTAGACGACGCGGCGTCGTAAGCCATGATCGTGAAGTCGAAACCGAAACAAGTGTCTGGGATATTAGAAACTTTCACTGCTTGCAGATAATGCGAGCCGCCATTGGATGCATTATTAAATCCTGAAATAGGAGTAAGCGAGATGGCATTGGACTTAGAGCAGGTAGTTAGTTGACTGACGCCTTGCCCGAATTGTTGCGTGCCCGCGGTATTTATCGAAATGTTTCCTGCGAAAGTATTGGAGATGAAAACTCCAGCTGCGACAAGGGCGAACAAACTTGCAAGAAATCCAGCCAATGTCCTTGAACCAAGGAGAGAATCTTGCGGAGATGGATCATCGAAATAGTTGGAGTCATCGAACTCCGATTCACGCGACCCTCTTCTAATCATGGATGTAGTTTGCCAGCCTATGGTTATTCAACGGAACTACATCTCAATACTTTTGACAAACATGGGGGAATCCCGACCTTTGAACTAGCTCGGATGAGCGACAAACTAATCCCTTGCCATGGCCAGAATTTGAGGTTCAGTCAATTACTCAAAATTCTGATCGAGTGCATCAGCTACTTTCAGATTTGCCCTGGAAAATGAAATAGGAAGTTTGAAAGTTGAGGCTGGCTCTCATTCATGCAATTCGGAGAGCACTAGGAAACGGCGGTAACGGTGCCAGTTTTGGTCAAGGTTTGATTTAGAGCTGAAGAGTCAACAAATGGACTGGTTGAGGTGGATGTAAGAAGTAGCTTGGTGCTTGCAAGAGCTGTTGGTGGGGTATTTGGAACGGGGATTGTGGAAGACGTGCTCGGCCATATTGCTGATGTGCTCAAGCGAAGATAATTCATCACTCCACCCTGAGATAACCAGCCATTTCCTGACCAAGCTCCAATTTGCATTGAAGGTGAGGTGTACGAATTTGTAAATCTGATTCCGGAGCCCGTATTCGTGCAGTTTGCTGCATTACCACTACAACCAGTCTTAGTTAGTGCAGTTCCATTGACCCAGATGGACATGCCGTTGGCATCGCCAACTGCGGCAACATGTATCCATGTGTTGTTGGCCATTGAGCCTGATGACATGGTGAAATTAATGCGATCATCGCATGAGAGATCAAGGCTCCATGACGTGCTAGAGAGACTTCGCAGAGTAAGAGCTCTGCAAGCGTTATTGGTTCCCTGCCCAACCATAACAATCGCATTTTCAGCGCTCATGTTTGCGTTCTTGACCCAGCCATCCACTGTCCACGTTGAACCAGCCGTGAATCCGGTGCTCATAGTTAACCAACCGGTTGGCGTTCCTGCGACCGAACCATATTGAAGACCAGCAGTTGGAATTCCAGCCACCGCTAAGAGCGCAGATGAAGCTGTTGCGCTTTGTACAACTATTTTTGACATGGAAGTTATGGGGACCGAAGGAGAAAGAAAAGTAATTACTGCCTCGTTGCACGAGCCGCCAGCTGTACAAGTAGAACTAGAAGAGCTCAGGGAGGCGTATGCATAATTTCCCGCATCCATTACGAATGTGCCATCGCTATCGGCAATCGTGATAGACGTTGCACCCGTGAAGAGTGTGGCCGCGGTATTTGTGGAATCTGGATAGACCTGAATCGTAAACTGTTCGCCGTAACATGTGTCGGGAATATTCGAGAGCGTAATTCCGGAGAGGTAGTAAGCTCCAGCGCCAGATGAATTAGTAAATGTTGCCTTCGGAACCACCTTAACGACCGTATTTCCTGAGCAAGCAAGGGTAAGAGTAGAACCCTGACCAAATTCGACTGACTTATTGGAATTGATTGAAATATTGCCAGCAAGGGTAGAACTTACGAATAGACCACCAACAATCAAGATCAATATTGATGCAAGAATGCCCGGATTTCTCTGACGGCGTTGAGAATCTGCATAGGAGTCAGGGTCGTCAAAGTAGGAGTCGTCTCCTTCGATAGCCATTTCCTTAAGGTCCTCCTGCAGGCGCTCACGATCTGGATAAATACTACACAGCCTCAATTTTGAGATAAATAATGGGGATTATTCCTATCTAAATGGGCTATCCGAGCTGAATGAATATGTACCCGGGGATGTGAAAGTTTGAGCACCGGTCTCATCCGCAAAGAGTCCAGCCTCTGTCTTCATGAGCAACAGTGAACGAACAGTGCCTGAGGCGGGTGAGAGAGTTAATGGAGAGGTCGGGACTGTTATTGAAGTGCCCGAATAGATGGCCGAACCTCTCACCAATCTAAAATTAGAAATGTAACCGGTGAAACTGCCTCTCTCTATTTGGCCGATTATGAAATTATTAGCACCATTCAAGCCCAATTTAATCGCACCATTGGTATAGATAACTCTTGAACCATTGAGGTAGACAGAGTTGTTATTAGATCCATCTCGTTCGAGCACAACATGGTTCCATTGATTGATGGTGGGGTACTGGCTAGAACTACTCAGGCCATTACAAGATTCACCCCAGACACCAATAAACATCTTGTCCGATGCACCGCAGTTAATATCAAGAAAGCCTAACTGACCGCCCGATTGACCACCCGTATACAAACCTTGTGAAATATTACTTGTCGTTGGTTTAGCCCACATTTCCATAGTGAATGCACCTGTTGTTCCCACATCCATATTTGCAGAATAAGGTGTGGAGAAATAGGTGTTGTTCAAATAGATGCTTCCTAGGGCTGGGGGAGCGCTCAGGCTTGATTGCATCGTAATTTTGTAGACAGCGGTTGAGTTCACTGTCGGCGATGAAAAAGTGAGGGTCACGTTGCTCGTGCTGCCCTGAGCTCCTGCATTAGTTATTGAGCCCTCGCTACTGGTGAAGGTACCGTCTGATGCAATCGCGATAGAAAAACTGTTCAGTGCATTTCCGGTTTGCCCATACGCCGACATGCTCAGCGTCTCTCCGGCGCATCCCTGAACTCGAGTATCAAGATTCGAAAGCGTAACTCCTGTGAATGTGAAAGAACCTGCTCCGGAGGCATTAGTGAATGAACCGAAAGGAGTAAGGGTGACTAGGTTGTCGCACGTCGTAGTCTGGGAAGTGCCCTGACCAAATTCAAGAGACCTATTGGCATTGATGGAGATGTTCGAAGCCAGGGTGGATTGCAAAAAAAGTGACCCGGAAAGAAAAACAAGGATGGCAATTAAGAGCGTAGAGAAAGTTCGTTTCTTATTTTGGCCTTCTGGGACATTTGGATCGTCGTAGTAGTGATCGAGTTCTTGGGCTTCAGACATTCAAGCCCCCTCGCATTCGCGCTTTCCTTAACTCCAATACTGGAGGAATTCTACGACATTCGTAATGCGGTTGAAAGGAGCGGACTAGCCAAAGTTAACTATTACGGGTGCCGTCGGTGTCCCTGGTCCAGAGATAGTGGTGATAACCGTGAGGGTTTGATTGCCCGAGGAGTCGGTAAGGGTAGATCCTGAAGCAGGAGGTCTGAGCAACATCGCAGTGCTTGCATCAGATGAGAGTTGACCGGTTGGCTTTCCAGATGTGGCATAGCTTGGACTAAATGAGGTCGCGGTCGACGCAACACGGGCAATTGTACTTATTCTGAATTCTCCAACGACGCCATTCTTTGAACTCCAATTTGCGGTGTCATAAGCAGTCCATTCACCAATTGATGCGCTGTCAGGGGCTGCTGAGAATGGCAAGTTTAATGATCCGCCGTTATTGGAAGAGACTCCGGTTAATTTCACTCCGTTGATATATAGCGAATCACCCGTAGCGTCCTTTACGAAGGCGAAGTAAATCCATTCGTTATTTTGCATTGTTGCTGAACCCGGCAGGGTAAAGTCAATATTCATATTGTTACAAGAAACTCCCGCGCGCCAGGTAGAAGCATCCATGTTCCAAAGCACGAGTCCTTGACATGTGTTGCCTACATACGGAATCAAAGCTCTAGCTTGCGACCAATCCGAACTTCGTATCCAACCTTCGACTGTAAAGGCATTTGATTCATTAATTCCCGGACTAATGCTGATACCGCTGATAGGAGGGAATTGGATTCCACGGGTAGGAGAGTAAGAGTATGAAGAAGGCGAACTTTGAATCGAGATTTTAGAGACGCTAGCGCCTGTTGCTACTGGGGAGATAAAAGTTGCTGTAAAAGAATTGATTGAATTGGTTGTAACCGATATTCCGCTCGGACTTCCAACCAGCGAGAAGCTTCCTGAATTATCGCTAACCACAATATCCGTTGCGGAAGTATCGAAAAGTGCCAGCGATGCACTGCTAGATGGACCATAGGCATTTATTTGAAACTTATCGCCATAGCAAGAAATTGGAATATTGGAGACCGTGATCGAGCCTAAGTAGAAGGCCCCCGCGCCCGACGTATTCGTAAAACTCGCTTGGGGGGTAATAGTTAAGACACTGCCCCCTGAACACGCGACCGTGGCATTAATCCCTTGTCCGAATTCAATTCTCCCGCCAGAATTAAGTGAGATATTTCCAGCCAGAGTCGATTGAATGAAGAGACTTCCAGATATAACTGCAGTTAACAACGCTGCTACGCCAAGAAAACGATTTGGGCGCTTTGGCTCATCGACGACAGGATCGTCGTGGTAATAATCGGACACGTGGGTGACCATTAGAACGCTCGGATAGCACGGACGTAGCGGACATGGAACTTGCTGAGGTAATCCGGCGTTGGGCCGCTGAAGTAGATACCCCAGCCGTTGGTGCTCTCGCGCTCTGATGAAGACCAATAAAAGTTTGACTCGAACCCAGAAGCACCGAGACCAGCACCAGTTCCTAAGTTGAGGGTGCCGCCTGAACAGACAGTTGCATCAGAAGTCCAGGCGACTCCTCGAGCCCACTTACACATTTGGTTGAGCTCTGAAAAACTCGGCAGATACCAATCGCTCTTCGAGCCGCCTCGGTAGGCGCGCGCAATTCCTGGTGCGCTGGTGATGTCATTTCCTTGGCTAATAAGAGCGAGTGAATTCTTATAGCCAAGACCAATAGCCGAACTCGAATTGTCGGCATTTGTATCATTAGTTATTCCGGAGACATCTGAGCTATCAAGGCCTGTCTTTGCGTAAGGGAATGTGCCATTGGTCGAACCGCTTGGAGCGGCCTCTAAGTAATGGCAGAGTCCGCCAGTAGGACTACCAGTACTAGTGAAACTAGCACCGCAGCTAAATCCCGATGCGGAATAGTAGAAAATATTTCCTCCGCCTGGTCCGACATCACCAATCGAACATGAAATACCCTGGACGCAGAGCGATTCCACAGCTCGGTGATCTCCCGTTTGTAATGTCAATTTAGCGATAGCCCCTGATGTTGCTACGGGGCTTGTAAATGTAAGCGTGAACGTTCCAGAACCACTGGCGATACTCGCGCCAGCCGTTGTACCTGCACCAAGTTCGAAAGTTCCTGCGTTGTCATAAATGACCGCAGATGTCGAGCTCGTATTGAATATAGAGAGGGGAGTGTTACTCGATGTTCCATACGCGTTGACTGTGAAATCGTAGCCGTTGCAAGTAGATGGAATACCAGACACTTTGACTGAGCTGAAGTAGTGAGCGCCGCCACCGCTTGCGTTA
>CAEZYL010000024.1_pt1 | contig 14030 bp, 17 predicted proteins | sample 7265501 | NCBI WGS metagenome assembly CAEZYL01 (sample SAMEA6813933, study PRJEB35770) | freshwater metagenome | biome: Freshwater; feature: Freshwater reservoir; material: water | place: Czech Republic | collected 2017-04-14 | depth 30m m
CGGCTTATAGGTCGACTCTTCTTTAAATCATTTGTTATGTGGATGTTTGCTGTGATCTTCAGCAGGCAAATTGCTAGAGACTTTTTCTTCACCGTGTGTGTGAGCAGGGGCATTTAAGCCATCAGCGATGTTCATCAAAACAAATAATGAAACCACAGCAGTACTTAGTACCAGGGAACTCGCCACCAGAACCTTTTTGAGTGAAGATTTTCTAAATAGCTTTGACTTAAGACAGAAGGCAATAAAAGAGAGAACTATTCCCAGAGGCACAAGCACTGCTGCTCGTGATGGAAAATCGGTGAAATGTTGGATTCCTCCGGCGAACATGCCGATGCCAAATGAGAGAAGCAATGAGGTCAAGATCAGAGAAAAGAGTGCCCTGAATCCTGGAAAGCCTCTTCCATTTGAAAGTTCATTTGCGATAGCGCCGATAGCAAATACGAATCCTCCGAGTACTGCCAAAATTCCGTAATAACTTTCATTGAGCGGATAATGAACCACGCCGCCACTGACCATGCCAGCTCCGACGAAGGAGAAGACATAGAGGAGATACGGCCGGAGAACCTGGACCTTAGGGACATCTATAAACAATGACATGATTTCATCCCTCCATATATTTTTACTTCCGTAGGTTACTAATCAATCTATTCTCGCCATACCGACACCACCGATGCACTCCTGTGAAATTCGGGAGATTTTGAGACTGCAGAGATTGTGGTCACATTTTTACTTGATTTCTACCGACTCCCGTAGCCCTTCACGAAGCAGCGCTGAGTATCCGCGAGTATGGTTAAGGCATTGAAGGAGATCTAATGCAAATCAATCTTGATAAAAAGACTGGCGCACTTATCGCAATAATCGTTGTGCTAATCACAATAATTGCAGGAATTTCATTGAGCAGAGTGAGCGACGATGGTCAGTCGGAAATGCATGACAATAGATCGATGGGTATGCACAACAATTCTCATTCAAGCAAATACACAGGTGCTGACGTAATGTTCTTACAGATGATGATTCCCCATCACCAACAAGCTATTGATATCTCGAATATTGCACTCAAGACGTCAAAAGATTCCGAACTGCTTGCACTCGCTGACACCATTATTAAAGCCCAGACTTCCGAAATTCTTCAGATGCAATCCTGGCTCCAGGATGCGAAGACAACAGAGGATATGGGTCACTCGATGTCAGGAATGGGCGGGATGCTAGATGACAAAGAACTCTCGGCCCTCTCTGCGGCGACAGGAAAGAATTTCGACATGCTGTGGCTTGAAGGGATGATTGGTCATCACGATGGAGCAATCCATATGGCCACGATGATTCGAGACGCTAGCAATTCTGATATCAAGACTTTCGGAGAGAGCGTTGTTAAGGATCAGTCAGCTCAAATTGAGCAGATGAAGGCGATGCTCAAACGTATCGGTTAATCCGGCTTATAGGGCGACTCTTCTTCATTTTTTGGTTTGATTAATTTAGGATTTAGGCATGGCTGAAAAAAAGGTAACTGGTCCGGCATCGTACTTCCCTTCGATTGAGAAGAAGTACGGCAAGCCGATTGAGCACTGGATGAAGGAACTCAAGAAGGTTTCCAAGCTTGCCCACATGGAACAAGTTGCTCACCTCAAAGAGAAGTTTGAAATGGGACATGGTCACGCCAATGCGATTGTCCATGTGTTTCGTCAAAAGAACGGTCTTTAACCATGGTCTCGCGGGCAGAGAAATTATTCGATACTCCCGTCGCAGACGTCTATGTGCACTATGTGAATAAGATTGTAAGAAAAGGACAAGAAGTAGAGAACCTAGATGTGGTCATTACTTGGCTGACTGGATTTAAAGGTCCATCAATAAAGAAGCATCTTCGTGAGCAGACTACTTTCAGGGATTTCTTTGACTTGGCAAAACTCAATCCAAATGCAGAGCTAATAACTGGATCAATTTGCGGTGTGAAGATTCAGGAGATTGATGATCCGCTCATGAAGAAGATTCGCTATTTAGACAAGCTCGTTGATGAGGTTGCAAGCGGACGGCCTATGAACAAAATCCTCCGTTCCAGCATATAGGTCAATCCACCCTCTATCCTTTATCAATGAGTGAAGAGAAGATTCGCGCCGAAATTGTCGAAACCGGCAACCCAAAGAACAAATCTGCTCGAATTAACATTAAGGCAGAACCATCGATAGTTTTCGCAATTCTCAGTAATCCTCAGCGACACAAAGAGATTGATGGCAGCTCAACAATAACTGCGAATATCAGCGGACCTGATGAGTTAGTGCTAGGTTCGAAATTCGGCATGAAAATGCACCTTGGAATTGATTATCAAATCACCAATACTGTCGTTGAGTATAAGAAAAATGAGCTGATTGCTTGGCGTCACCTGGGTCGATGGAGATGGCGATACGAATTGGTTGATCTCGGTAATGGTTTTACTCAAGTAACGGAAACCTTTGATGGTTCATGCGCCCCTAGTATTGCCCAGATCTGGCTCAACTTCCGCAAGGCATACCCGTGGACTCAAATTGCTGTAGCAAAGACTTTGGTTCGCCTAAAAGCTGTGGCTGAAAGCAAGGCGCTATGACTATTGCAATGGACCGGATGTTGGCACATATGGCATGGGCCAATCAGAAGACAATCGCTCACTTGCAGACGCTTCCCGAAGAGTCTCTAGCAGCATTTGCAACTAACCCTAAGTGGCACGTAGCAGAGATTATTTATCACATTGTGGATTCAGCCGACCATTACGCTTATCGGATCAGTGGTGTACCTGTTCTGACTCAACCAGATGGCGCTTGCATTGATGATGTAAAAGTTGTCGCCGATCTTGCTCGATTGAAGAAACAAGCGGTGACCGCGGACAAGGCACTTCTTGAGTGCGTAAAGCTAGATGACATACAGCTTGAGTTTGTTAATTACGAAGAGAAGTTGGTGAAGAGATGGCGTTCGACAATTCTCTCTCAGGCAATCCATCACGCTACCGAACATCGCGCTCAAATAGCAGCTGCTTTAGAGGCGAAGGGGTTCACGCCCATGGACCTCGATGAGCTAGATCTATGGGCCTTTGAAATTGAAACTGAGTAAGTTCTTCCGTGAGTAAGCGATACGTAATCCTTGTTATCGATGGTTTAGCAGCTCAACGGGAAATCCCTATTTTTTAGGCCTATGTCGTGTGCGCTATTCGGCGGCCTGTCGAGTACGTTATTGCCAGAAAATATCCTTCCCGGAATTGAAGTGCGCCATGGAACTTAAAGTTAAGAATATTAGCCACAAGCTCATCGACACTTTAAGCGATGGCGTCTTCTCAATCGCGATCACTCTGCTGGGATTAGACGTAGTCTCATTAGTCTCAGATGTCAGTGAGAGTGAAGACTTTAATGAAGCGCTTTTTAGTCATTGGCCAACATTTCTTTCGTACGTACTAGGTTTTCTGGTTCTCTTTACGATGTGGTATTCCTACCATGCGACAGGTCAGTATGTAGAAGGAACTAATGCTTTTATTGTATGGAACCACGGTTTCACTATGGCGTGGGTTGCACTAATGCCATTTGGAGTCGCTCTTCTGGCTGAAAATTTGAGTACTCCTAATCGCAAGTGGGGAGTCTTCTATTTCGGGATCTGCCTCTTTGGTCAGTACTGGACTTCACTAATTCAAGTTGCGCTAATGCGTTTTAAGTTTGAAATAAATTTCACGCCAGACCTTCCCGTTCCTGCTGAAGTTTGGCGCAAATTTATGCCTATCTTCTTTACTCTGACTTCGATTGTTGGCATCGTCATTGTGGGGATTTCACTGATTAATCCTTGGGTTGCTCTAGCTGGATATGCCATATTCATTTTGGGCAATACCCGACCAGTAAAATCATTAGGCAGGTTGGGTAAGACTTTCGAGCGCTTTGCTTAAAACCCTTTAAGGAATTTTCCTGCTTAGATTTTTCGCTTAAGTAGTAATTCTTCTACATCTATTCGGTGAGCTTGGAATGAATTCACGGGGGAGTCTGTGGGGTACCCAATGGCTATTCCGCAGAGAAGGCGATACTCCTTAGGAATATCAAACTCTTCTCGTACAACGTCATCCCAGATTGCGACTGCTCCTTGCATACAAGTTCCGAGTCCATGCGCATGCGCCGATAGAGCTAAGTTCTCCATCATCAGGCCAGCATCATTTGCCGCAAATATATGCAAGCTCTTATGTATGTAAACGAAGAGTTCTGTAGGTGCGCTATAGAAGTCGTAATTTTTGGCCCACCATTGATCACGCTGCAGGCGATTTTCTCTAGATACTCCAAATACGGAGTAGAGCTCAGCGCCTAATCGCATTGCACGTGGCTTCAACTCTTTGGCATATGGTTTGCTGATTAGACGATTACTTGTGGGCAGGCCATATCTGGAAATAAGGAGTTTAACTTTCCCGAGAAATCCATTTCTTAAGTGGGTGGAGACTGCGCTCCACCGAGATTGAAATTCGGCGCTGATGCGATCTCGCGCATCTCCTGTAGCAACTGCAACTTTAAAGGGACGGGTGTTGGACCAGCTCGGCGCAGTAAGTGCATCGGTGAGGATTTGGTGCAGGAGCTCATCTGGAATCGGAGTTGGCTTGAAGTCACGAGTGGATCTTCGCGAGGCGAGAAATTGTGAGACCCATGCGGCATCGCGCTCTGAATTCATAGGTCGATAGTAACTTGAATGAGGTTGGCCTACTTCTATACTTCCCAAATGGCTGAGTCTCGCGCGAAGGAACTTGCAGCAATTAAGCGGAGAATTTCTAAGATTGATCCGGCTTTTGCACCAGCAATTAAGAATCTAGCGCCATGCACTTTTGGTCTGGAGAAGCCAGATGGGACACACTATCAGTCATTGGTACGAGCTGTTATTGCTCAACAAGTAAGCACCGCAGCAGCGCGCACGATAGGCAACAGACTCAAGATTAAATGTGGTGGATCAATTAATCCAGCACGAGTCGGCAAGCTTTCACTCAAGCAGTTGCAATCTGTGGGGCTTACTGGCGCAAAGGTAAGAACGCTTGATGAACTTACACGCGCCACACTCTCTGGAGATATTAACTTTAGACGTTTTCCCTACTTGAGCGATGAAGAGATTATTGCCGAACTTATTCCACTCTTTGGTATCGGGCGCTGGACCGTGGAGATGTTTTTGATTTTTCAGCTTGGTCGGTTAGATGTTTGGCCTGTAGATGATCTCGCCGTAAGACGTGGTTGGGATGTGCTCCACAATAACTCTGAGCCCATTAAACCCAAGGCGCTGAACCTACTGGGTGAACAATTCGTGGGAATGAGAAGTGTCGTAGCTTGGTACTGCTGGCGCGCTTCCTAAGTTTGAAGATGAATTTTTCCTAACCTTCTCTTATTATTTTCCTATGAAGAAGATCCCGGATTCTGTTGCGGATTACTACGCCAGCGCACCGATTTCTCATAAGCGCACACTTCTTGAGATGCGCACCCGGATTCTTGAAGTTGTTCCAACCGCCAAAGAAGTAATCAAATATGGAATGCCCACATTCGTCGTTGATGGAGTCGAAGTCGCAGGCTTGATGTTTCATAAATACCACATTGGTTACTACCCCTATAGCGGCTCTATCTTAGAAAAGTACCCAGATATCTGCGCGAAATACCCGACCACAAAAGGTGCACTCCAGATGCCAATTGATCAGCCGCTACTCAAGGGTGAAGTTAAAAAACTCGTCAAAGCCAAACTCGCTCTCGGCTAAAAGCCAATACCCTCAGTTAGACTCCCCTTAAGCGTTTATTAGGGGAGAAATATGTTTGATGCAATCATCTTGGGAATCATCCAAGGGTTTACTGAATTTCTTCCTATCTCTTCAAGCGCACATATCCGCATAGCAGGTGAATTCCTCGGTTCTGCCAAAGACCCAGGTGCGCGCTTTACCGCCATCACGCAAATCGGAACTGAACTAGCGGTTTTAATCTTCTTCAGAAAAGATATTGTTCGGATTCTCTCCGCTTGGATTCAACAAGTTGTTTTGCGCAGAAAATTGTATGGAGAAGAAAAGGGTCAAGCACGAATGGGCTGGCTGATTATTATCGGCAGCATCCCTATTATTGTTCTGGGAGTTCTTGGCAAGAACATTATTGAAGATAATTTCAGATCTCTCTGGCTGATTGCATCAATGCTCATAGGCTTTGGCCTTATCTTGGGTATTGCAGATACTTTTGGAAAGAGAGAGTTAAAACTCTCCTCACTCAGCGCTCCTCATGGAATTCTCTACGGGTTTGCTCAAGCGATGGCTCTAATACCTGGCGTCTCAAGGTCTGGTGCGACTATCGCGATGGGACGTCTCCTCGGATATTCACGAGAGGCGGCACTTCGATATTCATTCTTGCTGGCCATGCCTGCGGTATTTGGAAGTGGTTTGTATCAGCTTAAGGATGCACTCTCGTCGAGCGCAGCGCCCAATGTTTATTCACTCTCACAAACATTTGTAGCCACCGTTATCGCATTCGTTATCGGTTATGCAGTTATCGCATGGTTACTTAAATTTGTTGCTACTAAAAGTTTCATGCCATTTATTGTCTATCGAATCCTGCTCGGCGTAACAGTCATGATTCTTTTGGCAACTGGAACGATTAGCGCCTAATTATTTCAGTTCAGCTAATCTCGCCTTGACGATTGACTGAAGTAATTTAGCGTCAACAGTCCAATCATTAGGCACGCCAATCGTCTTCTTCTTGACATCAAGATCTTTCATTTTGGGTCGAAACTTTTCCAGCACATCTTGGCTAAAGGGAGCCATAAGAATGTGGTTGGTCGCAGCGGAAACTCCGAAGATATAGTCCTTCCCGCTGCGAAGCATCGGTTGGTTCCAAGCTATAACGAGTTCTAAATCTGGGTACTTTGAGGTGATTGCCTTAAAAATTGCCTTCACTGTCTTGACTTGTTTTGCATCAAGGGTTGCAAAGTAATCTTTCGGAGTTTCAAAGCGTTTAGATGAAGTTGAGCCTCTTGAGTACATCACTAGGGCATTAGCGTGGGCTTGCGAGAATCCATAGTTCTCGCGTAAGTAAGCCACTTGTTCGGGATATTTCTGGCCTTTGAGATCTTTCATGACCGCAAACCAGTACGACATTCTCTCGCCATATTTCTTCTCAATGGCAGGAAAATATGACTCGCGATCAGATTTATCGAGGGGCATAAGCCAAGAATATAGCCTTAATTACCCTTAGCTTGAGGTCGCACCTTGGCTGTCGTGCCTCGAATGACAAGGTCTCCGGCATGAAGTTCCTGATTTTGCTTATTTTCCTTGCCCTCAATCTGGTCAATCAGAATATTTGATGCAGCCCTGCCCATCTCATAGGCAGGAAGATTGACCGTCGTGAGTGGAGGCCAAGACATTTCGATGTGATTTTTAGGCGTATCTAGTGCGATGAGCGATAGATCCTTGGGAATATTTACTCCATATTCGTTAGCACCGGAAATGAAACCTAGAGTTGCAATGTCATTGAGGCTAACTACCGCCGTGACATCGGAATACTTCTTATGGAGCTCGATGAAAGCATCTCGGCCTGAAGAGGCTTCATTCACTACTTGCAATTTGTTAGCGGTCATCTTCTTCTTCTTTGCTGCTTCGAGCAACGCAGAACTAAAACGAGTATCGACACCAATAGCGCGATCGGTTGTGAGGAAAGCAATCTTCTTGTGTCCCAGAGTATGGAGGTAATCAATTCCTAATTGAGTTGCGGCGATAAAGTCTCGGTCGACGTAAGAATCCTTGCCTGGGTTCTCGGTACGTCCAATCATGGCAAATGGAACTTTTGCCTTCTTGAGATAGTCGACGCGATCATCCTTGAACTTGATCTCCATCAGGATAACTCCGCTGATCATTCCCGATTCGGCAAATGTTTGAATTTCAGACATTTCGCTCTCTTGGCTGGGCCAAATTACAAGGTGGTAGCCACGGTCTCGGGCCGCAGCAGAGGCCCCGTTGATGTACTCGAGTGCAATCAGGGCGATGCCGAATTCTCCCGAAGGGGAGAGCAGGGCCAATGTTTTGCTCTTACCTCCCGCTAGCGCGCCAGCCGCAAAGTGGGGGCGATAGTTGAGTTGTGCAACCGCTTTGAGCACACGCTTGCGAGTCTCCTCTTTTATTGAGCGATCCCCGCTCAAGGCATATGAGACAGTGCTTGCGGATACGCCCGCTAATTTTGCGACTTCAGCTCGGGTTGCCATATATAACGTTTCTATCACAATCTTTATCTATGCGTGTCGACGCCTTGCCGACCCAATCAAGCAGGGCTAAGTTATCACTACTTGTCGACGCGTGTCGACAAAAACTCCAAAAAATTGGGGTTCAAACTCTCCTGAAAGGGAAACTATGAAGCTAGTGAACAAGAAGGGTGTACGCGTTCTTGCTGTAGTAGTTGCAGCGGCTTTCGTTACAACCTCAACTCTTGCATCAGCACCAGCGGCGTCGAAGAAGACCTTCAACATCTGGTGGTACTCAAAGGACAACACACCTACAGGCCAGACATGGGCTGTAGCACTTAAGGAATTCAAGAAGGCTCACCCTGAGCTCAATGTGAAGTTCCAACTCAAGACATTCGAAGTTATGAATAACACTGGCGCACAGATCCTTAACTCAAATGCTGCACCAGATATCACTGAATACAACAAGGGCAACGGAACTGCCGGCCTCGCATCAAAGGCTGGTCTACTCACAGACCTCACACCTTATTCAAAGAAGTACAACTGGAACCTGCCTTCCTCGGTCTCGCTTTACGGTCAATATGACACTAAGGGACTCATGGGAACAGGCAAGCTTTATGGAGTTCCTTCATATGGTGAATACGTATCCGTGTTCTACAACAAGGATATTTTCGCTAAGAACAACGTAAAGGTACCTACAACAATGGCTCAACTTGAGGCTGCTATGGCAACCTTCAAGGCAGCTGGTGTTACACCTCTTTCTATGGGTGGCGCTGGATACCAGACTGTTCACAATGTCTATGCACTAGCAGTATCACGCGCTAATCAAACTTGGATTAACTCATTCCAATTGTTTAAGGGCAAGCCAATCGATGCAACCACAGATGCAAACATCAAGTGGGCTGCGACCAAGCTTGTTGCTTGGCAGAAGGCTGGATACCTTCCAGAGAACGTTTCTGGCGTAAAGGTTGACGAAGAAGCAACACCTGCATTCCAATCAGGCAAGGCTGCGATGGAAATCGGCGGATCTTGGCTCGATGGCGATATGCAGACAAAGATCACTACATTCAAGTACGGAAAGTTCGTACTTCCAGGAACACTTTCAGTTGGATCTGCTGGTAACTTGTTTGTAATTCCAACAAAGTCAAAGAATAAAGATCTTGCTGCTGAATTCATCAACATGGTTCTCTCCAAGAAGTACCAGAACTATCTTGGTAACGCTGGTGGACTTCCACTCTTTGCAGATGAAGAAGCTATTGCTAACCCAGCAGCAATCTTGACCGCCGCACCATTTGGTCAAATTGTGAAGAAGAACGCTTTGGCTATGTACCCTGACTGGCCTGTACCTGGTTACTACGACATCCTCCTATCAAACGGAACAGCGCTTCTTGCAAGTGGCGATGTAGATGCGTATATGAAGGCAACCGGATCGTTCTATAACACCGGACGTCCAAAGGCATAACCTTTAACTTCGGTTATAGGCAAGTAATACCCCAGTAGTAAACGGAGTGGGGTTGGATCTAGGCATTTGATAGAACCAGCCCCACTTCAACTACGATGAGGGTCAATGAATTGCGATGAATAGGAAAACCCATTGAGTACCCAGGTTCAGCAGACTAAGCAGTACTACTGGTACGCGCTTCCTGGAGTTGCAGCATTTGGCACTCTCGTCGGCGGTTCATTTCTCTACAATATTTATCTCAGCTTCAATAGCTGGCAAGGCATCGGGAAACCTGAATGGATTGGCCTTGAAAATTATCAAAATTTAATTCATGACCGCGTTTTTTGGGTTTCATTCCTTCACGCCTTCGAATTTATCTTTGCGATGTCTATCGCACCTTCTGCCATCGGTCTACTTATTGGCGCACTCATCTATGACTTGATTGCACGTCATTTTGGTAACGCAATCTCTACTTTTCTTCGCGTGAGTCTTTACATTCCGCAGATCATCGCTCTTCCTGTAGTCGGAATTCTGTGGGCATGGATGCTCTCGCCAAATATTGGTGTGATTAATACAGTTCTTCGCAAGATTGGTCTAGACGTGTTTGCCCTCAACTGGTTGGGCGAAGCTGGTTCTGCGATGGTCGCCCTCTCAATCATGATGATCTGGATTCAAGTGGGTTACACCGTCGTTATCTTCATCTCAGGAATGTCCCGACTAGATCCTTATCTCGATGAAGCAGCACAGCTTGATGGCGCAACTTGGTTTGAACGCTTCAGAATTGTGACGATACCTCAGCTCTATCCTGAAATTGCAGTAGTGCTCCTCACCACAACAGTGGCGGCGCTTAAAGTTTTCGGACCTGTTTATGTAATGACTAACGGTGGACCTGGAGATGCAACTCAAGTACCTGCGTACTTCTCGTACTTCCACTTCTTCTCGACCACTCGCGTAGGTTACGGAGCATCAATTGCAACTGTGCTCGCACTTCTATTGACTGTGTTAGCAATCAGCCTGCTTCGACTTCAGAGAAAGCTAGGGTTGATGCGATGATCACCAAAGTTGGAAAGCGTAAAAAAGGCGTCGCTCCATATCTAGTTCTAGTTGGGCTGATTGTTATGGCTCTTCTCTGGCTTTTTCCGATGTACATGGCATTCATTAATGCCTTCAAAACCCCGCAGGATTTTCTTCAAAATGGCGTGCTCTCCATTCCGCAGCACTGGGATCTCTCCAAGTTTGGGAAATTCTGGAGTGAAGTGAACTTCACTAAGAAGTTGATGAACTCAATCCAGATTTCTGTACTTGTTTCAATCATTGCTGTGACCCTCAGTTTTCTCACCGCCTATGCGATTGGAATCGGACGCGTCAAAGGTCGCCTTTGGATTCTTGGTTTCTTCATGGTGGCCTTCACCATCCCGCAAGAGGCACTTATTTACCCCCTCTATTCAGTAGCAAAGTCGCTCAATCTCTACGACAACATCTGGTCCATCATCATTATCTTCGGCGTGATGTCGACCGGATTTGGCACATATTTACTCTCGTCAGTTATGAGCACATTCCCTGATGAGTTGCTAGAAGCTGCTCGGGTAGATGGTGCTAGCCCATGGAGAATTCTCCGCAGCATCGTTCTTCCACTTTTGCGCCCAACGCTCTTTGTTTTGGCGACCATGTTCTTTATCTTTACCTGGAACGAATTCTTAATTCCACTCGTTATGTTGCCTTCAAATGATAACCAGACAGTCACCCTTGCCATGGCGGTTACAACCGGTCAATACACAAGTGACCCAACAGCTCGTGCGGCTGCTGCACTGATTGGCTTCCTACCTTCGGTGATTTTCTTCTTGATTTTCCAGCGGACACTTATGCGCGGTATAACTCTAGGAGCGGTGAAGTAATCCATGAAGAAAAGTAATGATTGGTGGCGTCAGGCTGCCATTTACCAAATTTATCCTCGTTCCTTTAAGGACTCTGATGGGGATGGTCTGGGTGACATCAGGGGCATTACTTCTAAAGTCGAATATCTCAAGTCATTAAGTCTCGACGCTGTTTGGCTCAGTCCGTTTTATCCATCCGATTTAGCTGATGGTGGATATGACGTTGCGGACTATCGCAATGTTGATCCACGACTAGGAACTTTAAAAGATTTCGACAAGATGTTGAAAGCACTTCATAAAGCCGACATCTCAGTCTTCGTCGACATCGTTCCGAATCACTCGTCCAATAAGCATGTCTGGTTTCAAGAGGCGCTGAAATCAGCTCCTGGTTCGGCTGCCCGCAACCGCTACATCTTTAGAGATGGTCGCGGAAAGAACGGCGAGCTTCCACCATCGGACGAAATTTCACACTTTGCACCATCCGCCTGGACTCGCACGACAAATTCAGATGGAACACCAGGGCAGTGGTACATGCACCTATTCGCTCCAGAACAACCAGACTTCAACTGGGATAACCGCGAGGTTCAATTAGATTTTATTAAGACATTACGTTTCTGGGCCGATCGTGGAGTCGATGGATTCCGTATCGATGTGGCGCACGCCCTGAAGAAGGATTTCAAGCGCTTACATATCGCAAAGAAGTCCATGAATGGTTTCAAGATTGCTCAAGATGGCACAGATATTCTCTTTGACCGTAATGAAGTTCATGAGATATATCGCGAGTGGCGCAAGGTTTTCAATGAATATAACCCACCACGCGTTGCCGTTGCTGAGGCTTATGTTCAAGCAAAGCGCCGCATGCTTTATGCACGTCCAGACGAACTTGGACAAGCATTTAACTTTGATCTACTCGGAGAAGAATTCGACGCCCGTCGCTTTAAGAAAATAATTTCTGACAATATTCGCCTCGCACAATCCGAAGGTTCTTCATCTACCTGGGTACTCGATAACCATGATCGCGTACGTCACGCGACAAGATACGGCCTGCCTAAGAAAACTGATTTAGTTCAGTGGTTACTTTCAGATGGCACAAGCGCAAAACTCGACCGCAAGCTTGGTCTTGCTCGCGCCAATGCTGCCACCATGATGTTGCTGGCGCTACCAGGTTGTACTTACATCTATCAGGGCGAAGAGCTTGGCCTCTTTGAAGTTGAAGATCTCGCACATAAGGATTTACAAGATCCGACATGGCACAGAAATGTTGTCCCACAGATGGTCAAAGGCAAAGTGTCTGGCTTAGCTCTGATTCATACCGAGAAGGGTCGCGATGGATGTCGCGTTCCACTTCCGTGGGATTCAACCAAGCCCTCATTTGGCTTTGGAAACAAGAAGTCTCACCTTCCGCAACCTAATTGGTTTGCAGATCACGCTGTTAATAAGCAAGATGGCAAAAAGGGCACAACGCTCTCGTTATATCGCGAAGCCCTTGCGCTTCGAAAGAAGCTTCAGACCGGCGAAGAGTTAGAATGGATTGCCACAACTAATCCTGAGGTTATTCATTTCACCCGCCCCAATGGCTGGCAGTGCATCATGAATTTCAACGGCCGCCCGTACAAGCTCCCTGCCGGAAAAGTTGTTCTCGCAAGTGGACCAATTACTGGTGGAAAGATTCCTGCAAATACAACTGTGTGGTTGATTCCTTAAGCTAACGCTTTACAACTCGAAATCTCTCAAGAGTTGGGTCGGTTGCATACGCGATTCGTACACCAGCCGCTTGAGTTGCTGACAGTCCTGTCACAATCTCTTCAGTCAATATCTCGCCAGGCGCGACTACTGCAACGCCTGGGGGATAAGGGGCAATCAAATCTGCGCTAATTCTGCCAATTGCACTCTTCGCATCAACCAATTCTGATTCGGCAAAGTATGCATCTCTAATTGAAATACCTATCTGAGGAACAATTGACCAACTCAAGGATGTAACTGATGGCCGCGGAACACCTTGTAGCTGCTTGAGGATTGGTATGAGAATCGCGGCTAATGTGAAAAAATCTTGTGTTGTGTCAGCAAGTGTCGCGAGAAATACGATGGTGTCGCGGTCTGCCATCTCTACGCGTACGCCTTGCTTTTCTAGTTGACGTTCTACTTCTACCCCAGATAGTCCTAGTTGATTGGCGCGAAGGACAATCTTTGCGGAATCGAATCGACTGTTCGGAAAATCTTGGGGGTTGAGAAATATGGGTAGATCAAAATTCTTTTGCACTTCTTCTTTAAAAGTATTCACGCTTTCTACAAGTGCACCGGTCAATTCCTGGCCACGAGCCTCAAGTAAAGCCCGAACTGCGTCGATGGAAGCAAGCGGAGCTCCGGCGGGCGATGTGGTGTGAGTAGTCTCAAAGTTCTGTTCGATGCGATCTAGATTGAGGAATTTTCCTTGCGCTAATAAGAGTGCGGAGGCGCTATAGCCAGGAAGTGCTTTATGAACGCTCGTGATAAGTGCATCTGCACCAAGTTGAAGAACATGTTGGGGAAGTTCGGAGTTGAAGCCA
>CAEZYL010000041.1_pt1 | contig 9711 bp, 10 predicted proteins | sample 7265501 | NCBI WGS metagenome assembly CAEZYL01 (sample SAMEA6813933, study PRJEB35770) | freshwater metagenome | biome: Freshwater; feature: Freshwater reservoir; material: water | place: Czech Republic | collected 2017-04-14 | depth 30m m
GGACCAAAGTGTCCGATCGAATCACGTCCTTATCCACCAGGACAACACGGCCGTGGCCGTTCAAAAGAATCTGAATACCTATTACAGATGCGCGAAAAGCAGAAGTGCGCACGCATTTACGGTGTTCTCGAGAAGCAATTCCGTGGTTACTACGAAGAGGCTAACCGCCTTCAGGGTAAGACTGGTGAGAACCTTCTCATCATCCTCGAGACTCGTCTCGATAACGTTGTCTACCGTGCCGGCTTTGCAAAGAGCCGCGACATGGCGCGTCAGCTAGTTCGTCATGGACACTTCTTGGTAAACGGCAAGAAGGTAAACATTCCTTCATTCCGCGTTACTCCAATGGATGTCATCGACGTAGTTGCTGCCTCACAAGACACCACACCATTCATCATCGCATCAGCTGAACTTGGCGAAAAGGCCGTTCCAGCGTGGATGGAAGTTGTTGGATCAAAACTTCGTATTTTGGTTCACGCTCTTCCTACCCGTCCTGTGATCGACACTTTGGTTCAAGAGCAGCTAATCGTTGAGCTTTATTCTAAGTAATTCGTAATAAGCAGTATCCAAAAATAATCAGCTGGAGATCAAATAGTGGATCTCCCAGACGTTCGGAGGAAATAAGTGCTCATCGCACAACGCCCCATCCTCACTGAGGAAGTAGTAAGCGAATTTCGCTCACGTTTCATCATTGAACCGCTAGAGCCTGGCTTTGGTTACACCCTTGGCAACTCACTTCGCCGTACTCTCTTGTCTTCGATTCCCGGCGCAGCTGTTACCAGCATCAAGGACAAGGAAGCTCTTCATGAGTTCTCTACCCTTGAGGGAGTCAAAGAGGATCTCACTGAGATTGTCTTGAACATCAAGAATCTTGTCCTTTCATCCGATAACGATGAAGAGACACTTGTTTATATCCGCAAGAGCGGAGAAGGCGTAGTAACTGGCGCAGATATCGCAGCTCCTGCTGGAGTTGTTGTTCACAACCCAGATCTTCACATCGCTACTCTTAATTCAAAGGCTAACTTCGAACTCACTCTTACCGTCGAGCGCGGTCGTGGCTATGTCACTGCAGTTCAGAACAAGCAAGCTGGCGGAGAGATTGGTCGCATTCCGGTTGACTCGATCTACTCACCAGTGCTTCGCGTTACCTACAAGGTTGAAGCAACCCGTGTTGGTCAGCGCACTGACTTCGATCGTCTCATTGTTGACGTCGAGACCAAGCCATCCATGAAGCCATCAGATGCAATGGCATCTGCCGGTAAGACTTTGGTTGAGCTATTTGGTCTTGCTCGTGAACTGAACGAGAACGCAGAAGGCATCGAAATGGGACCTTCCATTCAAGATGCAGCACTAGCAGCCGATCTTGCTCTTCCAATTGAAGATCTAGACCTCACTGTTCGTTCATACAACTGCTTAAAGCGTGAAGGTATTCACACAGTCGGCGAGCTCGTTGGTCGCTCTGAAGCAGATTTGATGGACATCCGTAACTTTGGTTCAAAATCAATCGATGAAGTGAAAGCAAAGCTTCACTCCATGGGACTCTCCCTCAAGGACAGCCCTGTTGGTTTCGATCCAACACAACACGCCAACTATGGAAACAACGATGATGATCTCGTTGATTCAGAGCAGCTCTAGGAGAATCGCAAATGCCAAAGCCAAGTAAAGGACCACGCCTCGGAAGCGGTCCATCACACGAGAGATTGCTACTCGGCACACTTGCTGAACAACTCTTTGAACATGGCAAGATCACCACAACAGTGACAAAGGCTAAGCGCCTACGTCCACTCGCTGAGCGCTTGATCTCTCAAGCGAAAGAGGGAGATCTTCCAGCTCGTCGTCGCGTCATGATGACAATTGCTAACAAGGGCGTAGTTCATACTCTCTTTACAGTAATTGCACCACGCTTTGCCAAGCGCCCTGGTGGATACACACGTATCACTAAGGTTGGCCCACGCAATGGCGATAACGCACCAATGGCGGTTATTGAACTTCTTAACGACTAATACTCGTTAACGCCTTTAACTAGTTTCATGGCCAAACCCACTCTCTTTCCCGAGAGTGGGTTTCGTCGTTTACGGATAGAACTCTCCTATGACGGCACAAATTTTGCCGGCTGGGCAAAGCAACCTGATCAACGCACTCTACAAGAACAGTTAGAGAGCGCACTCTCCAAGTTGGCACACGAACCCGTCAATACAGTTGTCGCAGGGCGTACCGATGCAGGTGTTCACGCAATTCAACAATTTGTTCACGCTGATATTCCAGCGAACCCACCTCATGCAGATATGGATTGGGATATTAATAACTGGGCCTACCGGCTCAATCGAATTCTTGATGAAGATATTCGAATCCTAAAAGTTGATTACGCGCCGGAGGGATTCCACGCTCGATTCTCGGCTAACGCCCGCCATTACACCTACAAAATTGCTGACGGCCTTCAAACTATTCCGCCACTCATTCGCTTTGATGTAGCCCCTTGGTATCGCGAGCTAGATGTAGATCTTATGAATGAGGTATCGGCCAAGTTATTGGGCCAGCACGATTTCAGCGCATTCTGTAAATTCCGCGAAGGTAGTACGACCATACGAACGCTCACTAAATTCCACTGGTATCGGTTGCCTAACGGATACCTGGCTGCAGATGTCTCGGCAGATGCATTCTGTTACTCCATGGTTCGAAATCTTGTTGGGGCAGCTGCTTGTGTCGGTGAAGGACGTTATCCGCAGGAGTGGATGCTGGAGATGTTAGAGAATCGTGAGCGCGTTCCCGATAGCTTTGTATTTCCCGGACGGGGCTTAACTTTGATTCGTGTTGATTTCCCAGCTGATGATCAACTAGCCACTAAAGCTGCGGAGTCTATGGCTCGCAGAATGGAAGAAGAGTAAAAATTAAAGCTCGACACCTAGGTGTGTTCCATTTGCATCGTGGCTAAGTTCCCAATCATTGACCGCAAATCTATCCAACCAAGCACTTCCAATACCTTTACGGGTACTTGCCACTGCACGACCATTATCAACTACATCGAGATGGATTGAGTTATCGCTCATTGTGCCAAGCACATGGACTCGCTTTGCCCCACCCTTACGCACCGAGTTTGCAATTGCCTCTTGAATAATTTGAGCTACGAGCGCAGCGCGAGTGGAATCAGAATGGATACGAGGATCCAAATCAATGAAGATTTCCGCAATTCCAGCCCAGGAACTTCGAATTACTTCCAGCTTAATTTCAGGGGATTGATAGAACGACTCAAACTCATCGCTGAGGGCACGTTTGGAAAACGCTTCTAGCCGCTCTAACGCCTTCTGTGAATCCGACGTCTCCGAATCTAACTGCATAGCAATCGCATTGAGCTCACTTTGAAGTGTGTGGTGGATGAAGGAGGCAGCTTTAGTATCAGTGATATACGCGTTCTTCTCTTCCTCTCTCAATTCAATTCGAGCGAGGTTAGTTAATACTTCCTCACGATTGATAAGACCTTGGTTGAGTGCAGCCATAATCGTAAGAATAAAGGAGATAACCGGCGCCAAAATTCCGCCGCCGACAATGGAAACATGATCGACAAAAAGTCTTCCTATAAGTAGTCCTGACACTCCAGAAAATACTGCAATGAAGAAGAGAAAACCCGCATTTAGCCACCCTGAAGGAAAATCAACTCGTTGGTGGATGATAAGAAGGAGCGCCGCAACTAACGTAGCTGAGATTGCGTACGTCAGCGCATAGATTGGGCCGGTTCTTGAAAGTAAGTTAAAGAACGAGCTAATAAAGTAGAGAATAACGAATTCAAAAATTGGTATTTTGAGTGGTTTCACAGACCGAAGAATGAAGCCCGTAAGACTTAATTTGGGGCCGAAAGAATTGGTTTTTAACCATAAGCGTTCGCTCAGTGGAGAGAGCGCTACTGAAACCATCTCTCTCACCCGTTGAGCAATCTCGGCATCGCTGCGAGTTTCTAATTTCCCCTCTTCCACAATCAGCTTAAGGTCTGATTGCAGTTCTGAGAGTAGAGCGGCAACTTCCTGGTTAGTCGATACAGAAACACCCTTTTGGCTAGCACTGGAGATCAAGAGTTGACTCATAAGAGAGCGGTAACGCCGCTGAAACTTGCGCCGGGCTGTCACCGCGACGCAAGCCAGACTTAACCAGATAAAGGTCGTGCTCATTGAATTCAATATTCGTACGTCGATAGATGTTGGATTTTCAAGATTAAATAGCTCAAATAGGAGATAGAAAGTGAAACCTCGAATTATTCCTAAAACCATTAGTGCCCAAAAAAGCGGAATTCGGAGAAGTAGTAAAACTCGAAGATAGATAGCCACGCAGGCAGTGAGAATCAGACCAATCAAAATCGACTGAGGGAGCAGAGTGAGAAAACTGCTGGGTGGTAGGGAGATTGGAACTGCAATTACCGAAACTGGAATAAACAGGAGAAAGGCAGTCCAGGAAAATTTGAAATTACTTCTAAGAAATTCGAATCTATTAGTCAACATTCGGTGGAGTCTTGCCAGTCAAAGTGAAGAAAGCTCGAGTGAGTTGAACGCGAGAATTATGGAGCTTGCTTCGCTCCAATCCGAGAACGCTATGAAGCTTGGTAATGGTTGCCTCGACCGCCTTCACTGTCACGCCTTGACGATTTGCAACTTCAATCGAAGAGTAACCACCCGCGATAAGGCGCAGTACCTCAATTTGGGTCTTCGAGAGCTCGCCTACTTTTGGTGTACTGCGAACCTTATTTGCTAACGGCTCTTCATGAGCTTGAACAATCGCCGCGAGCAGCGTTTCAAAGCTTGGTAGCTGTGACTTGGTCAGAAAGATTCCACCCTTGGGCAGCGCTTGTGAGTCGGCAAATCGCGGGTCTGAATAACTAGTCAGAATAATGATTCCAATTTTTGAATTCTCTTCGCGCAGAGCATGTGCGATATCGATGCCGTTGGCTCCGGGTCCCAAATCCAGATCAACAATTGCTACATCAACCTCATGCGCTTTCACCGATGCAATGGCTTCGGCAGCTGTCGAGAGTGCAGCCACAACTTCGAGATTGGCTGCGGCGAGAGAGTGCTCCATCGTGGTTCGCGTGAAAGAGTCATCTTCAACAAGGAGAACTCTGATTGCGCTCATGCCTTAATTATCTGCTATTTCAAAGGAATGCGGTGGAAGTTATGCAAGGGATTTCCCTAAAGAAGATGGCTCTAGGAGTTAATAGTTCCGTTATTTGTTATCTGAAGTGAGGAAAGGGTAATGCTGGCGGTCGGCCGGGTCTTCTTGCCCGGGGTAAGTTGGAAGTGATACCAAGATCCAGCAGGGATTGTCAGGGTGATGGTGGTAACGACAGGCGCTGTGGTATTTCCATAAACGGTTACTTGCGAGCCGCTAGCGCAAGTGTTGTTAGCGGTGAATTTCACATTGAGAGCGCATCTTGTTAACGCAATCGTTGTACTCTGGCTGGAGCTTATGGTGAGAGTGAATGCAGTGCTCTGAAAATTTCCGCCATTAACTGTGTAGAAGAATTGCTTTGAAGCGGAATCCAGAAGCACCAATGGCGCTGCCGGATTTCCGGCGGTAGTGGTATCCACTGGGTAGAGCACAAATTTCCCAGTGGAAATAGTGGTCGTATTGGGAACGATAAATCTTGAACTATTCGTCGCATATGCGATGGAGAGCGACGAAGAGAGGCTGAGAGCCACAGCCAGGATTACGAGAGTGAGACGGTTGCGGTTGATAGTTCTCACTCTGATCTCCTTTCTCGAATGAATTAGCTATTACTTGTTGTGGCTAAGCGCTGTTGCTCTAGAAAGGTCCAGACCAGACCAGTGCTGAGATTTTGAACGGTGCCAACGGGAAGAACTCCATTAGTTGTTACTTCAGAGCCGGTAGGAAGCGCAATGGAGACTTGTAGTCGTGCAACTCGGCCAGCGAGTCCGGATACAAGAGCTAGGAACTGCGGAGTTGCAACCATTGTTGCCGCTGGAGTTGAAGCCATTGCAACGGTTGTGGTTCCGCTACAGACGCCGAGGTTTGTCCACGCAACGGTGCACTCTCGAATGGTGATCTGTAAACCCTTGATGGTATCTGAATCTAAAGTGTTGATTGGAGTAGAACCTGCGAGCGAGATTGTTGTATTAGTTTCGTCGAGAGTTCCGTTGTTAGTGAGATCGATATAGCGATTGACGGTATCGCCTGGGGCCATATTCGAAATGGGGGATACAAATCCTCCGGTAATGCCGACTACAACCGAGTTTGTCTCTACCAGCGAGAGAGCGCCCGAGGAGACGGTCTGGGGCGTTGTATTAAATGCAGATGCTGAGAGCGAAGCGAAGACGGAGGAGCTGACAAGTGAAGTTCCACCAATCGCCGCTGCTGCGACAATCGCAACTTTAATGGTGAGAGATGCTGCTCCCTTTGCTGCCATTGTAGATACTAGATTTTTCATATCATTACCTCCTGATTGCTGTTGGATACTTCATTATTGATGTAACCGCGCTTACCGAAATTTGCACTCCGTTGCACCTCGTGCTTTGCCTTCTCTTCTAGATAGAGGCTCTTGTAAATCTCTTCACTTCGAGTCGCCATAACCTTCTTAACCCGAAAGATGAAGGCGAAGAGAGCGAGAACATTTGCGAGAATTAAGAAGGAGTAACCTAAAGATCTACCTGGTTTAGAGGTGAGATAGACAAGTGGTCGTCCAATCAATGGGATGCGTAGAACATTTCTAGGCACCAAGTAATTCTTGGAAGAGATAAATGGTGTGGCCTCTGGTGAACTATTGGCATCACCTTTTGTAGTGATGTTGAGTAGGCCATTAGAGGTATTAATCGCTGTGATTCTGTGGGCATAAAAGCCGCCGAATAGTTTGCTATCGACTGAGATGATGTCGCCAACTTTGAGATCAGAAGCAACCGCATTTTTTGTAATAAAGATATCGCCGGCTGCAGCATAAGGTTTCATAGAGTTGGTGAGAATTGGAGATATTCCAATTCCTAGAAAGGAGTGAAGCAGTAGAGGAGAAATAAACGCTACTGCTGCAATTGAGCTTAATGCGAGCTTTCCTTTGCTTTTCATGTGCTCAACCTAGGGAGGCTTTCTCTCGCTAACCTCTCAATCCTGTACCGCTCAATACACAGTATAAATAAGGGTTAATTTTCCTCCCTATATATCAAGTAGCGGGCTTATGCTTCACACATCAAGCACATCACAGAGCGCACCTGAAAGGTGAACAAATGGCTCTACGAAAAAGCACAATCCTTGTCGTTGATGACAATCAAGATATTCGCGATCTCGTCACGTTGATATTGGCTGATGAGGGTTTTACAACTCTCGATGCCAAAGATGCGAATGAAGCGATGGAGGTACTTGAGAAATCACATCCATCTTTAGTTCTACTCGATGTAATGATGCCGGGTAAATCTGGCATTGAATTACTCCGCGAGATTCGCGCCCATCGCGATTCTCGAATAAATGAAACGCCAGTCTTAATGATGACCGCTAAATCTGAGATTGTAGATATTGATTTAGCAATTAGTGCCGGAGCTAGTTCTTACATAGTTAAACCATTCATCGCAGAATCTGTTATCGATAAAGTCATTGCGTTTCTACCTGAGGAGAAGGATTAAGACTATGAACAAGTCTCTTCGCCTAGTTTCACATCTCTCTATTGGAGCAATTCTCCTCGCATCAGTCACAATTGCTACCTCTGCCTCGGGTGCAATCACAAAGGCAAGCGTTAATCCTTATGGCGCATCCTCGATAGATCCAGCGGCCCTAACAGATGTGATTCTGACCCTCAGCTCTAAAGGGGTTACAAAGAAATATATAATCGCAGATTTAGAGAAGATGGCGACCAAAGTGATCACTATCAATGAACCATTTGTAAAGAAGGTCCAGAAGTTCAATGTAATTCCGCTCTCTCAATTATTTGCTAAAGTAAAGATTTCTCCGAAGCAGAAAGTTGTGACTCTCGCGCTCAATGATTATGCATATGCGAATACTGCCGGTAATTTTTTATCAGCACAGGGTTACTTAGCTGTCTTGCGCAACGGTGAGCCGATTCCTTACGATCAGGGTGGTCCTATCCGAATAATCTTTCCCGATAATAGTAAGTGGGCCAAGAATTTAGACCCCTGGAACTGGTCCCTACAGTCCATCACTGCGAAATAACTTTAAGAGACCTTCCCCACGATGAATAACTTTTCTGGCGCTAGTCGAGATTTTGTTGAGGAGACTCGATTTAGGCTCACCCGCGGCCAAGAGATTTTAGGTGCACTTCTTGTCATAAGCGTTTTGATCTTTGGTATCTCTACTGTCACGAGTTCTCGAAACTCTATCTCTCAGGCGCGGTTACTCAGTGATGCCGAAGCTCCTTCAGCCTCCATCATCTTTACCCAGAGAGAGACCCTGGTTTACACAGCTAGATACTCACAATGGCTTGCCGGACAAGTGGACCGCCGTACAGTACAAATCGCTAGAGCTCTCCTTGCTCAACGATTGAGTGTTATTGATGCTGCAGGTAATGCCATTGGCGAGAGATTGAGTAGCCATTTCTTGGAGTCAATTAAACTTTCGGATTCATTTCTCGCAAGCACGAGTCCAGGCATCATTAACGCCGCTGATCAGAAGCGCCTAAGGGTCATTTCTCAACCAGCAATTGAGGCGATACTCCTTAATTCACGCCAGCTCACTGAGGCATATCAGCACGCTGTTGATCGACAAATTCGAAGCCAGGTAGTTGCCCGTGAAAGAGTGGCTCGAATAAATCTTGCACTCTTGATCTGGATTGGCCTCCTATTTGTTGCCCTGTTGGTGTGGGCTGGTTCCACTACTCGGCGCCAATATAAACGTGGGCGTGACGCCATTCATGAGGAGAAACGAGTCTTAAACGCCCTGCATGAAGAGCTCTTAGGGACGCAGAAGAATCTTGCTGATATGCAGACCTTAAGTGAGGTAAAGAATGAATTTATATCCACAATCAATCACGAGCTGCGCACGCCTCTCACCTCGATTATTGGCTATGTAGGCCTGATCCGAAAGCGTGTAGAAAAAGAGAGCCCCATTCTTGAAATTTCACATCTCGTCGATACTTTAGATCGCAACGCACTCGCCCTTATGGACTTGGTAGAAAGCATGCTTTCAATATCTCGGTTAGATTCTGAGAATTACTCCCTTAAGTTATCGAAGGTTGATTTAGCGCTCAATGTCGAGTCAATCCTCTTTATCTTAGAATCACAAATTGCGGCAAAGAAAATATCAGTAAATTTTCATACCGAGCCTGATCAATTCATTATCGAGGGTAATAACAGCCAGATTTCTCAGATATTTATGAACCTCCTAACAAATGCAATTAAATTTAGTCCCGACAGCTCTGAGATCACGATTGATTTCAGGGATGAGAAATTGGCAGACAAGGCAGCAGAAGTTGTAGTCAGAGTTATTGATCAAGGAATGGGAATTCCGGCTGAAGATATTCCACAACTCTTTACGCGCTTCTTCCGAGCTCGAAACGCGGTTTCAGATCAAGTACAAGGAACCGGCCTCGGGTTAGCAATCGTTCAAAAAATTCTCGAGGCTCATGGTGGCTCGATTCATGTTCAATCCGAACTCGGCGCAGGAACCACTATGGAGATGAGATTTCCGCAAGCGCTATCGCAGGTAGATGAGATGGTTGCTGCTAGAAGGAGTCAAGTTTTGGATAGGTCAATCGCCACAATGAATTCAGCATCAGTA
>CAEZYL010000044.1_pt1 | contig 9217 bp, 10 predicted proteins | sample 7265501 | NCBI WGS metagenome assembly CAEZYL01 (sample SAMEA6813933, study PRJEB35770) | freshwater metagenome | biome: Freshwater; feature: Freshwater reservoir; material: water | place: Czech Republic | collected 2017-04-14 | depth 30m m
ACTATTCAGACGCCGGCATTTATTCCAGTCGGCACCAAGGCAACTGTTAAATCTGTTCTTCCAGAATCCATGGATCAGCTCGGTTCACAAGCTCTATTAGCCAATGCGTATCACCTTTATCTGCAACCGGGTCCTGACATCTTGGATGAGGCCGGCGGCCTCGGATGCTTCATGAATTGGCCGGGTCCGACTTTCACCGATAGCGGTGGCTTTCAGGTGCTCTCACTGGGCGTGGGCTTTAAGAAAGTTATTGCGATGGATGAAGAGATGTTCCGTTCTGATGAAGTTATTGCAGATCATAAAGAGCGCCTTGCTCATGTCGATGATGATGGCGTTACATTTAAATCTCACCTCGATGGATCGATGCACCGCTTCACTCCTGAAGTTTCGATGCAAGTTCAACACCAACTGGGCGCTGACATTATGTTCGCCTTTGATGAATGTACGACTCTGCACAACACCCGCAAGTACCAAGAGAAATCGTTAGAGCGCACGCGACTTTGGGCAAAGCGTTGCCTAGTTGAACATGGTCGACTCACACAAGCAAGATCGCACCGCCCTTACCAAGCGCTCTTCGGCGTTCTGCAAGGCGCTCAATATGAGGATTTGCGTCGTAAAGCCGCCCAAGATTTATCAGCACTTAATGAAGATGGCATTGAGTTCGATGGCTTTGGCCTTGGCGGTGCGTTGGATAAGGCAACCCTCGGCACTATCGTCGGATGGATGACTTCAGAGCTACCTGTAAATAAACCCCGCCACTTACTGGGTATCGGTGAACCTGATGATCTCTTTGTCGGTGTAGAGAATGGCGCAGATACCTTTGATTGCGTCGCACCCTCTCGCCAAGCACGCACCAGCGCAGTCTTTACTTTAGATGGTCGCGTCAATATTTCTAATGCAAAATATCGACGTCAATTCTCCCCCATCGTGGATGACTGCGATTGCTATACCTGCACTCACTATTCAGCGGCATATCTCCACCACCTCTTCGCCAGTAAAGAGATGCTGGCTTCTACCCTTGCCACGATTCACAACGAACGCTTTATTGTTCGCCTAGTCGATCAAATGCGCGAACACATTAATGCTGGAACTTTTTATGATTTCAAAAATGAGTTCCTGCCGCGCTTTTATTTTAAGCGACTTGCTTAAGCCACTTGGAATGAGCGCTTAGAAAGCCCCATCCAATATCCATCGATTGCAGTGGTTGGAGCAATCTCTGGCGTACTTGATGCTCCTAAGGCGATAAAAATCGGAGCGAAATGTTCAACCGTTGGGTGTGCGTAAGCAAGTGCGGGAGCGAGCGCCTTGTAGTTCAAGAGCTCATCGATTGCACCGCGCTCTAATACCTCCTTGGCCCAAAGATCAAACTCGATGCTCCAATTTGGCGGTGTTGCCTCTATCCGAAACTCTTTCAAATACCTTAAGCCGTGAGTCAGAAAACCAGAACCGATAATCATGACGCCCTCTTCTCGCAAGGGAGCGAGTTTGGCTCCTATCGCAAATAGCTTCTCTGGATCATGGGTAGGTATCGACATCTGCAAGACCGGGATATCCGCATTGGGATACATCTTCATCAAAGGAATATATGCGCCGTGATCCAGCCCCCGATTGGGCTGATCAATTACTGGTTCATCCATAATGGCTTTTATGCGCGCAGCTAGAGCCGGCGCACCTGGCGATTTATATTCCAACTCATAGAACTTCGGAGCAAATCCGCCAAAGTCATAAATCAATGGCGTGTGATCTTGAGTCGATGAAAGTGTCAGTGGCGCAGATTCCCAATGGGCGCTAACAATCAGAATTGCTTGGGGCCGGGTTAATGCGGCCGACCAATCAGAGAGTTGAGTACCCCAGAGTTCGTCATCGAGCAGAGGTGGCGCGCCGTGACCTATATAGAGGGCCGGCGCTTTCGCCGAAGTGTGCGGGCTCATGTATTCAGCCTATCTGTTCATTAGTTGAATGTTCAACTATTACGCGTCTCGCCTGATTTTAAAATTCCCGCACGAGCCGGTGTTGCGCCATACTTGCGCAATGAGTTCTGAGAAGAAGTATCCGGTCGCCATCGATGAGGACGCCCTGAAAGAGCGCATTGATCCGCTCTCCTTTGACGTTCTGCGCAATGCTGCGACTGAGCGTCCCTTCACTGGCGAGTACACCGATAGCCAAACCGTCGGCTCCTACCAATGCAAGGCGTGTGGGAATGAACTTTTTCGAAGCGAAACAAAATTCCATTCCGGCTGTGGCTGGCCATCTTTCTATGCCCCCACATCCGATGACGCGGTCGAACTTATCGAGGACCGCTCCCTCGCGCCGCGTGTGCGCACCGAAGTTCGCTGCGCCAACTGTGGCTCACACCTTGGCCATGTCTTTTCCGGCGAGGGATATGACGTACCCACCGATCAACGCTGGTGCATCAACTCAGTCTCGCTAATACTTCAACCGAAATAAGGGGCTTGCTCGCTGGGGTGAGGCTGGCGGTTAGACCACTCGTTCAGTAACCTTGCCGCCATGGCTCGCATAAGAAAAGACTCTCAAGAACATCTCACGTTGGCAGATTCGGTTGAACGTTGGGGGCGCCTTCGTGGCATATCCAGCGATCCCTATATTTCAACTCTCGTTGCAGATCTTCGCGAGCGTAAGAATTTAACAATGTGGGCAACGCTCAATCCGATGGAGTATTTACCGCAACCAGCGATCGAATCTGGTGCGCGAGCAATTGTCTGGACTCGCCGTCTTACCGTTATCCGAAACGTTCTTGTCTTCTTGCCCGTTGCTCTGACCTGGTATGCCGTGGGTCAAGCGACCACCGCCTTCTCCCAATATGTAGCAGACAACGGAACCGATGTCGTTAACTTCCTTGATTTCTGGCAGAACGGTTATGACATTCTGGCTAAAGAGTGGACCATCTCCAATGTAGCAACGTTGGACTTCTTAATCATCTTCGTCGTTATCGCACTGACTTTGGTTGTTTCGATTCAAGGCCGCAAAGGCGCGGAGCTGCAAGATCGCGCTGAGCGTGAAATCGAAGCCGAGCGCGTCAAAGTAGCGATGGAGATTGCTGGGTACCTCCACGACAAGCGAGCGCTTTCAAACCTCACTCTTAACGCATCTCTCACCAACGCTATTAATAAGCTTCTTAACGCCACTCATAGCATTGAGAGCACCACAAAGGCGCTAGAGAAAACCACCAAAAAGTTCCCGGTTGCCAAGCGTGAAGATGATTTCTCTTCATTTGATTTCTCGCTAGGCACACCTGTTAAGGCTGCCCGAAATTCCAAACGGAGTTCGCGTGGCAAGTAGTTCACGCATTCGTTCACGTAAAGGACACGGGCTCCACGCCGACGAAGATGTCACTAGTCAGGCGGGTTGGCTCTTTGCCGACTCTTTCCTTGCACTTATGGTGGTATTTCTTGCGACTATCTCTTTTGTGCCCGCCCTCGGCGGTGGCTTTAAAGGAAACGCAACTATCAATGTGGGCAATTTGGCTGGTAAGAACATCAGCAATGGTCTGATCTTTGCTTATGAAGCTTTCGATGCCGAGCGCATCAAGAAAGACTTCACTGAAGTTCTCTCCTCTCAAAAATTAGCACCGAGCACCAAAGTCCTATACGTCAAGATTGTTGGTGGCTACAACGCAAATTCGGAGAGCCCGGATCAAGGCACAGTTCGCGCATTGGCATTTAGCGTGCAGCTGCAGCAGACCGGAATTCCCGCATTTAAAGAGTCTCGAATAGATTTAGGAAACAGTAAGTTAATTAAGCCAAATCAAATAGTTATGAGAATTACGCTTACTGCTTAGAGCTGCTCAAAGTTGCTCAAAGTTGCTCAAAGATTGGTGCACGGCAATCCGTTAGTGAATCTAGAGACCAACAATTCCAACTATGGCACCCAAGAATGGGATCACGGCAATCAACTTGCCCTTTACATCCTGAACGCTGATTTCACGAAGGTCTGAACCGAGGACTACAAGTACCTTGCCGCCCTGGACGGAGCGGATGATTCCTAGGGCGGGTGATGCCGCTGGCATATTTGGAAGGGTGACTATTACCTTCGCGCCAATGGTGGGCTGCGCTCCATGCTTGTAGAGAGCGAGACTAGATTTCGCAGAGCCAAGGGCGCTGGAAAGGCCGTACTGCGGGTGATTGAGGCGGAAGCCAGCAAGTAGAAAAATGAGGATGACGATGAGGGCGACACCTACGGGCTTCACGAATCGTCTCAGCATGTGTTAAGGGTAACTTAGTTACTTACGTTTTTTCGCGACTGGTGCCGCTTTTTTAACGGTTTTCTTGGCAGGTGCTGGCTTTGCACTCTTGTTTTCGACTCTCGCCTTAGCTTTGGAAGAGATCTCATCGAGCCAAGCATCGATATCAGCACTTTCAGAAGATGATGGCGCTATCGGCTTGCTCGGCACAAGAGTTTTCTCGCTTTTCACCTTCTTGCTTCCGAATAACTTGATCGAACGACTTGGCTTCTTGCCTCGGCTTGTCGGAGTTGTAAAGGGCGAGACTGGCTCTGCTGCGATCGATGCAATGGCCGGAGTTGGCACTGCTGCCGTCGGGGCCGGAGTGGCTGGTGTAACCGGTGCTGCTGGAACTGGTGCTTGCGCTTTTGGTGTGCGCGCCTTCTTCTCCCCCGGCTTTCCAAAGAGTTTCTTGAAGAGAGGGTGGCCAGTAATAGCCCACAAAATTTCTTGAGCTCGCGCCAGCGCCGGATTAGAAAATTGTGATGCGCGTTGCGCCGGTGCATCTGCCGCATTGGCTGCCTCTTCAGCTGCCTTCTGCTCTGGACTCTGGTTCACGCCATCAATACTCATGCCAAGCATTAGACGACTTGTGCGCGAATCTGGGCGACCAGTACCTCGCCACGTTGCCACTTCAATGACCGAGCCCTGAACCATTCGACCGACCACAAGTTTTTGCCCATCCGGCAAATCAATAACGAGTGGTGAATCGGAGATCGAAATAGGAAGTTTAGAAATAATTGGTGGAGCTTTTACCTCTTCAACTTTCTTTTTCTTAACTGCCATAACTATCCCAGTTAATTTCTCAGCTGGAAGCCAAAGGCGCCAGTGAAATCGAGAGTATTGATGTCACTTACCGAGAAAGCGGTGGTGGTGTCTTCGATGAGCGGAGAGCCGCGCCATGGACGACAAGTCGATGAGCCATCAATAATTCGTGTGGGATTAGCGGGCGGAGTTGCAATAACAGTTGTACAGACCACCTGATCATTGCTGAGGTAGTACTTGCCAGCACTTACTGGGTTGACCATCTTCATATTAACGCTCAGTCGCTTTCCAGCACAGAGAGTTGAGAGGTTACCAAAGTTAAATGAGGTGAATCTAAATTCTTCGCCATCAAATGCGCGATCCACGGTTACGGTGACAGTTTCAGCAGATGGTTGGCAGTTTCCTAGCGCCACGGTTCCGTCAGCAAATCCAAGGCTGTAAGAGTTTGCACCGACTGCGCCGTTACAAACAAAGTTCGGCGTGCCATCTACTCCGATAATTTTTGTGCCACCTAAACCGTTGCAATCACTGGTGTTGAGAGCAATCGGAATAACAGCAAAGAGACCAACGCCGCCACCACTTCCGCCGCCACCACTTCCGGCCGGGCCTGCGGGACCTGTTGCGCCAGGAAGTCCATTAGCGCCATCTTTTCCATCTCGACCGGCAGGACCAACTGCGCCAGGTGCGCCATCTAATCCATCTTTACCATCTTGGCCATTGAGTCCAACAAATCCATCTTTACCGGCAACTCCTGCAGGACCGACATCTCCTTTAGGTCCAACAAGAAGCGCTAAAACTTGATTGAGATTGGCGCTAGAAGGAACATTGTCACCGAAGAAGTAATTATCTGAAGTTGCAGTACCTGAATCTGCTCCCGGGGTTGTATCCACTGCATAGGCAACAGCCACCCGACTAAATGTCAGGACCAAGAGAATGAGGGCTATCTTCTTCACGAGGTTATTATCCCCTTTCTTTCCGCAGAATCACACATCGCGCTGTACAGGGCATGGAGCAGCCCTGGAATTCCAGCACAGATGAGGAAAACTTGGGATTTCTGCGTACTGAGCAACGGAAGCGTGCTGATCTGTTGATACACGGTCCAGGTCAATCCCACGGCGATCAGGGCTTCTAGGAAAATATTGCGTGGCAATTTGGCCATGAACCGAAGGCCAGCTTCAGGAATAGCGATAAAGAGCAGGTAATAAGGAGCGGCAAATATCAGCGCGAAAATTACTGACTTACCGAAGGAGGCGGTCCATAAGTAGGAGAAAGAGAAGAAGATAAGTGTCAGCGCGACGGCTGTCTCTGGAGAGCTTACCCGCGCGATCGTGATGGATTCGGTCTCATGCTCAAAACGAGATGTACCGCTCGTCAATTGCTTGCCACTGAGATCTTCGACAATGGCGCGAATAATGATTGCAATTGCAACGATGACGATGGTGAGGTAGTTGATGCTACGCGCCGAGGAGATATTGACGAGAAAAGAATTAATAGCTAACTGACCTAAATAGAAGATTAAGCCGCCGACCAAACTTGCCTCGATCAGACCCGAAAAGTATGAAACCGGTTTAATCAAATCTCGCGCCGCTGCCTCGCGATAGATAGAGGTAAATAACCCCGGAGCCACCCAACACACTCCTAGTGCAAACATCACAATAAAGTCTCTAAAGCTAGAAACATTTCCAACAAAGAATTGAATTGTCCAGAAGGCAATGCTGGCGATAAGCCCAGAGAAGGCATCGAAAACTCCGAGGAGTGCGATAGCTAGAAATGCAGCAACGCCAGTTGCAGCTAGGGACTTAGCTTTATCTACCTCGACTGATGCAACGAAGGCTCCCAAAACGCCAATTACCGGAAGAATTCCATAGAGAGTTGGCGAGAGTCGATGCGCAAGTTCACCATTTCGAAGAAGTAAATATCTAACAAGAGATGGCCGCAAATCGCTGATCGCCCTGATGCGCAAGGCATATGGCTTGAAGTTCATAGCGATTTTGCTCTTTGCATTGGTAATGTCGTAAGCATCCAAACCGGTTGGGCTAAGTTGCGTGGATTCAAAAGTGAGAAAAGAATACTTTCGGGCTCTGAACGCCGAAATAGTGGCCGTGAGGAAAACAATTAGTACGTTGATCCATGCTAATTCTTTGGGGACTTTCGTAACCTCAAAAGTAATTCTTGGTACAACACTTACTGCGGCAACTTTAGTTTTCGGTGTGCCATCGCCATACGCATACACAACGTAGCCACCTCGAGCATAATCATCGGGAATAGAGACGGTATAGACCAGATAGCCCGAGGCATTTCTGCGACTTGCTGAAAAGGTGAGTGTCGGTTCCCCTTCACTCTCTAAAGTTACGACCCAATTACCAGTGGCTGCCGATCCGCCAAGAACTACTTCCTGGACGCGACCACGCTCCCAGGTTAAGAGAGGAATGTCGACTGCCGAAGCAAAGTTCGGTGTGAATAGCGCGAAAAGAAGTGCGAATGTCCCGATGAGTTTTAGGCGCATCTAATTATCATCCTTGAGCGCATCAGAGATAAACCAGAAACCAACTAAAACGGGCACCAAGATAATCAACATCTTGGGAGTCAAAATCTTTCCTAATAATGGAATCGTAAAGAATTGAACACCTGAGATATCAGCAATGCGCGGGTGCTGTACGTCGGGAGTTGGGTTGTTATCGCCCTTGACGATAAATCCACTAGCCGCATCTCCCCCGATGATTCGGTGAGTAAAGATTCCCACTGGTGCGCCATCAAAACGACGTGCGGTGTAGGCAACAATTGAACCAACCTGCGGAACGAGTTGCGCTGGCTTTGCAAGTAGAACAATGTCACCTGGATCAATTGTTGGAGACATTGAGCCCGTGAGAACAATGCGAGCTTTGACCAGTCCGGTCGTGGAAACCAAGGAGAAAGTAATAAGTAAGGCGCTTAAGAGATACCCAACATACTTAATTGCAGTATTGAGATTGCGACCAGTTTTTTGAGTTCCAGTAACGATGCGCTCCTTTGGAGCTTGCACAAACATCTTTGCTTTGCTGGGAATAATTTCATTGGGAGTAATTAGGACGGTCTGCTCGCCCAGAACATTGGAAATTGTGAGAAGAACTTTAGAATCTTCGAATTCGCTATCGCCGGTGATGCGCACATCTTCGTGGTCGCCGACAAAAATATCCCTATTCATAGCAGGGAGCTACTAGTCCTTGGTTGCGACAGGAAGCTGTGTTTCGACAGTGATCTTGTATACGTCGGTAGCGCGGGCAAAGCTGGCGACTTGATCCGGGTCAAAAGTGATTTGAAGTGAGCCAGTGGTATCAGTGGAGCCGGTGGAGGTATCTGTTGCTACATCAAAATCTGTATATGCGTTTGTACGTGAAATTACCGTGCTGCTGTCCTGGTAATAGAAGCGAGTGGTATTAAAAGTCTTGTAAACGTAGGAAGGGGTCTTGGCAGTCGCAGATTCCGAGACGCTCAAAGGTGTGGAGTCGGTGTTGCTATATACATCGATGACGAAGTCTCTGCCGTTGCATCCATTGCTAATGCCCTCGATATAGATCGAATCGAGTGAGAAAACGCCACCACTTGCTTCGTTAATAAATCCTGCATATGGAGTGACAGTTAAAGCAGTGTCCTGGCAACCAACAGTGACTTTAAATCCCTGGCCATATTCGATACCGGTACCTGAATTGAGTAATACACGTGCACCAAAAGTAGTTCCAACTACAGCAAACAAACCGGCGACAAAGATGGCAATAAGACGCTTGCCACGGAAGTCCGTGCCTGCGTCTTGCTCATCTAGCTCGTCGTATTCGGAGAATTCCGAGTATTCAAACTCGTCAAACTCTTCGAACTCGTCAGAGCCACCTAAGTTCAGGATGCCCATGATCGGTTGGATTACTCCTTAAATCTAAAAATTGTTGCAATTTTCATTCGTCCATATAACGCACTTAAGAAGTTGGCCACTTTGGGCCAACTTCTATAAGTACTTCTACTTCCTAATGAACTATCAAGCGTGTTGGTAAGGCTTGAACGTCAGACGTTAACTAATTCCTTTTTTAAGAGATTAGTTGGATTCGATAGTGAGCTTGTTGATTGCACCTGAAGTGGCAAGGCCAGTTCCGGTACCAGGAGTGAACGCGATGGTTGCTGCGTTTGAACCTGAAGTAACACCTGCGGTGATACCGCGGCTATATGAGAGTGCAGTCGAGCTAT
>CAEZYL010000045.1_pt1 | contig 8868 bp, 8 predicted proteins | sample 7265501 | NCBI WGS metagenome assembly CAEZYL01 (sample SAMEA6813933, study PRJEB35770) | freshwater metagenome | biome: Freshwater; feature: Freshwater reservoir; material: water | place: Czech Republic | collected 2017-04-14 | depth 30m m
GAATTCTTCAGAAGATTGTTGTAGCTGTTGATTCGACTGTTGCAGTTGGTGCAGAGCTTGCGGTCATTGCCGATTCAGGCAGTGCGCCATCAACTCCTGCGGTGGCATCAGCTCCGGCTCAGCCATCAGCTCCGGCGCCTGTTGCTCCACCAGTGCAGGCTCCAGTTGTGCCTGTAGCAGCACAACCTGTACCTGCCGCGGTTCCGACCTCTTCCGGAACAATAGTTTCGATGCCCGCCCTCGGCGAGAGTGTCACTGAAGGAACTGTTACACGTTGGCTTAAGAATGTTGGCGATTCAATCAACGTAGATGAAGCACTTCTCGAAGTTTCTACCGACAAGGTAGATACCGAAATTCCATCACCTGTTGCTGGAATCATCACATCTATTGACGTGCCAGTTGATTCAACTGTTCCAGTTGGCGCACGACTAGCAACTATTGGAGTTTCAGCTTCCACATCAGTTCCGGCGCAGTCGCAAGCTCCAGTTGCTCCAGTTGCTCCAGTTGCTCCAGTTGCGGCAGTGGTTCCAACTCCACCAACAATTCAATCGAGCCCCGTGCCTGCTCCTGCACCAACACCAACTCCCGTTCAATCAGTCGCTGTCAACGCACCATCGGATGCTTATGTCACTCCTCTGGTTCGCAAACTCGCTTCCGAAAATGGCGTTGATCTTGCTCGCGTAACCGGAACCGGTATCGGCGGACGCATTCGTAAGGAAGATGTTCTTGCTGCAATCACCAAGCCTGTAGCAACAGCTCCTGCCACATCTTCACCTTCGGCCTTAAACACTGCGCCAACTACTCCTGCAGCACCAGTTGCAATATCTCCACTACGTGGAACACAAGTTCAAATGACCAGACTTCGTAAAGTTATTGCTTCCCGCATGGTCGAATCGCTTCAAGTAAGCGCACAACTCACTACTGTTGTTGAAGTCGATGTCACAAAGATTGCACGTCTACGTGAACGCGCAAAGGCCTCCTTTGAATCGCGCGAGGGCGTTAATCTGACATTCCTTCCCTTCTTCGCTGTAGCAGTGTGCGAAGCGCTCAAGCAACATCCTGTTCTCAACTGTTCAATTGAAGGCGAGACAATTACCTATCATGGTGCAGAGCATCTCGGAGTAGCGGTCGATACCGAACGCGGACTTCTTGTACCTGTCATCAAGGATGCCGGAGATCTCAATATCGGCGGCGTTGCCCGAAGAATTTCAGATGTAGCAGCACGCACTCGCGACAATAAGATCTCGCCAGATGAGCTCGGTGGCGGAACATTTACTATCACTAATACTGGTAGCCGTGGCGCACTCTTCGATACACCAATCATTAACCAACCACAGGTCGCAATCCTTGGACTTGGTGCAATCGTTAAACGCCCAGTTGTCATGAAGGGTACTGATGGCGGCGAAACTATTGCTGTTCGCTCCATGGTCTATCTTGCACTCTCCTACGATCATCGGATCGTTGATGGCGCTGACGCTGCACGCTTCTTAGTCACCCTTAAAGACCGCCTCGAAGAGGGACGTTTCGAATCTGACCTTGGTTTGTAAGGGCGAGAGGATTCATCTATGAATCGCAAACTACCTCCACAAAGAATTGCCATCACTGGCGCTTCTGGTCTAATTGGTACACCACTAGTCGGACACCTCCGCTCTGAAGGTCATACCGTTCAACGATTGGTTCGGCGCGCTCCTGTCAGTTCTGATGAGGTTCGTTGGGATCCGCAGGGCGGCACCGTTGACCTTGAACCACTTCGTGGCGTCGATGCGATCATTCACTTAGCGGGTGCTGGCGTCGGAGATAAACGATGGCGCAAAGAGTACAAGGCTGAAATTCTCAACTCGAGACTGTTAGGCACCACTGCAATTGCAGCTGCGGTAAACGAACTTAAGCCCTCAGTTTTCATCTCAGGAAGTGCAATCGGTTGGTATGGCGAAACTGGTAATCGCGCAGTCTCTGAAACTGATCGCGCGGGCGATGATTTTCTTGCCACCGTGTGCCGCGAATGGGAAGGTGCAGCAGATTCGGTTGAAGGCGTTCGCACTGTCAAAATTAGAACCGGTTTAGTTTTAGACCCTACCGGCGGCGCTCTCGGTCGCATGTTGCCACTCTTCCGAATGGGATTAGGTGGTCGCCTCGGTTCAGGTCAACAGTGGTGGTCATGGATAACTTTGCACGATCAAATTCGCGCAATCTGCCATCTTCTTGAATCAAATCTATCTGGTCCGGTTAATCTCACCGCGCCTAACCCAGCTACAAATCAAGAGTTCACTGCCGCACTTGCACGCGCATTGCACAGACCGGCGCTCTTTCCAGCTCCAGGATTTGCTCTCAAATTAGCGCTCGGTGGATTTTCTACAGAAATTCTTGGCTCGAAAAAGGTACTCCCGACCGCTCTACTTGAAGATGGTTTTGAATTTGAGTATTCGCATATCGTGAATGCACTCAACGCCTTAATTGAGTAAGTTCTTCAGCCGCTAAACGTCCGCTTGTCATTGCCCCTTGTTGAGATGGCAACTGCAAATAATCGCCCGCCAGAACAACGCTCTCGCTCGCTCTAATAATTGGGCGTGCCGATCCCTTGGACATAAAGGGAAGTGAATCCCGTATCTCATACCGAGTCACATGCTCCCACTTGGAGGTACCCCAGATATGTGCCAGCTGTTCTTTGATTCGATCTTCACTAACGGAATTTAGAGTAGTCGTCGCAACAAGATGAGAGCCCAAAGGTGCATACGACTGAGAGATCTGTGAGATTGCAACCGAGTTAACAATTGCTGACTTCGTGGGAATAGCCATATAAGCAGGTGAACTGAGCTCGTCCTTTGTGGTGTGATACCAAGTAGTTGACGACGACATTTGATGTGGCATGTAGAGATTCAATAACGTGTTTGCAGTTGCCGCCGTAGTTGCCACCACAATCGCATCCGCATCTAACCGCCCAAAGTTTCCTATTACTGATTTGCCCACAACGCGCTCCACCCGATGACCGAAGCGAACATCGGAAAGACCTGCTGCTAGGGCCTTCGAGAACTCCCCTACTCCACGCGCGGGAACTCCCGGTCTGCCGAAGAGAAAACTCTTCATGATTGAGCGCTTTACCGTTTTGGAGATTAAATCGGGATTCGCCAGAAAAACCCCAGTGAAGAATTCATTGAAAAGTTCTTTGCGCCTCTTAAATGTTGTGAAGATGAGAGGGAATGGATGGTTAAGGCCCACCAAGAATTCACTGCCTCCATCTTGGATGCGCAGATTGGGGTTAATGCTCTGAAAATCTAAGGTCGGTATTAGATTCGTGCGTGCAACTTCGGGATATGACGGGTTGATAACTTGGAATCCACGATCGCAGATAAAGCCATCGATGAGATCTGAGGTGACTCGTCCACCAACTCGATCAGATTCTTCAAGCACAGTTACTTGAATGCCTGCAGAGGTAAGAGTGCGAGCTGCTTGCAGACCGGCCAGACCAGCACCAATAACTATGGCCGATTTCATCGAATAGAAACCTTCTCCGCCTCTTCGATAATTCTTGCCACGGCAAGTGCTTCAGAAGTCGAGACTGGCCAATCACCTTCTCCCTTAAGTGCATTAGCAACCAACGTGTAGAAGATTGAATAATTTCCGGGTTCAGCGCTAATTTCAGTAATCAACTCTCCTTGATGGAGAAAAGCTTTCGTTGCTGTGTGCTCGGCCCATACTCCCCCTTGCGGAAATTTGCCGGCCCGAAGCAGCGCCTCTTGTGGATCCAAATCGTGAATAAGTAATGAGCCTTTACTTCCCGAAAGACGAATGCGCGGTCCATGCGCACCAATTACTTCACTGGCCGATAGGTATGAGTCCACTCCAGAATCATGTTTGAGAACAAGTACCGAATCATCGTCAGCCATATTGCGAATGGAACGTACGGAGGCGTATTTGAGTTCGGCCGGACCAAACCAATCTAAGGCCAGTGAGATGAGGTGAGGTTGTAGGTCGAGCAGTTTCCCGCCGCCCTCTTCGTAGGTCATGAATTCACGCCAGGAGTGAGGATTTCCTTCAGGTCTAAAGCGTTCGAATCTTGAATCCAATCGGAATATTTCTCCGAGCAATCCTTCGGAGAGAACTCGTTTAATGGTCAGCGATTCAGAATCCCAACGACGATTAAAGTAGGTTGTTACTGGAACGCCAGTCTCTTGCGAGACATCGATAATTTCTTGCGTCTGAGCAAGATGGAGTCCCATAGGTTTGTCGACTACAACTGGAATCCCAGCGCGAAGTCCAGCAATCGCTTGCTCTGCATGAACAATATTTGCTGATGCAACAACCAGAAGGTCGATCTTGAGTGCAATTAATTCATCAAGGTTTGAGACAGCTTTCGCATTGGGGAAATCTTGGTGCAGGTGCTGGACTCTTTCGTTATTAGATGTGAGAGCTCCCACAACCTCAAAGCCAACTCCCTTAAGAAGAGGAGCATGGAAATAGCGTCCAGCAAGGCCATATCCCGCAATACCAACACGTAAACCATTACTCATGAGGTAAATCTATCGATTCCAGGCTCTCAAGTCGCGCCGTATGACACAAGTGGAGATGGAGCTTGCCGAGGATTAGGCTATGACAATGTTCAGCAACGCCACGGTAACCCCCACAATCGCACTTTCGCGATTGGGTTTGGTTGATTATCAAAGTGCGTGGGAGAACCAGAAGAAGATTCAAGAAGAAGTTATCGCAGGTACCCGACCACATACCGTTTTGCTTCTGGAACATCCTTCGGTTTATACCGCAGGACGTCGCACGCAGCCTCATGAACGTCCATTAGATGGGACGCCGGTAATAGATGTCGATCGAGGCGGCAAAATTACTTGGCACGGCGAAGGTCAACTCGTTGGCTATCCGATAATTAAATTGAAGAACTCCAACGATGTTGTCGGTTTCGTCCGTGAAGTTGAAACAGCTCTGATAGCCGTCTGTAACGAATTAGGACTAGATGCCGTCCGATATTGTGAACGTTCGGGAGTCTGGTTACGTGACGCCAAAGGCGATCGCAAGATTGCTGCTATCGGTATCCGAGTTGCCAAAGGTGTGACGATGCATGGTTTTGCCATCAATGCTAACCCTGACCTCAGCGCCTTCTCGCGAATTGTTCCGTGTGGTCTGCCTGATGCCGATGTCACTTCCTTATCGGCCGAACTAGGACGCGATGTCAGCGTTGCCGAGATTTTGCCAATTGTAGAAAAACATTTATCAGAAGCCCTAACGAGAGTAGCCATATGACAATCGCACCCGACGGGCGCAAACTACTGCGCATCGAAGCTCGTAATGCCGAGGTTCCGATTGAGCGCAAGCCTGAATGGATTAAGACTCGCGCAAATATGGGTCCCCAATACACAGAGCTTCGTTCGCTTGTTACCCGTGAAGGATTGCACACCGTCTGCCAAGAGGCTGCTTGTCCAAATATTTTTGAATGCTGGGAAGATCGTGAAGCGACATTCCTGATTGGCGGCGAGCGTTGTACCCGTCGCTGCGATTTCTGCAATATCGACACCGGAAAGCCAGAGCCGGTCGATATGGATGAACCTCGTCGCGTTGCCGAATCTGTTCGCGCGATGGAACTTCGATACGCAACTATTACAGGCGTTACTCGCGATGACCTAGAAGATGAAGGCGCTTGGTTATATGCCGAGACTATCCGCAAGGTTCACGAACTCAATCCTGGTACTGGCGTCGAAATGCTCGCCCCTGATTTCAGTGGCCACGCACATCTGCTCAATCAAGTTTTCGAGACTCGCCCTGAAGTCTTTGCCCATAACCTCGAGACTGTTCCACGCATCTTCAAACGTATTCGCCCAGCCTTTAACTACGATCGTTCGTTAGATGTTATTTCACAAGCCCGCGCATTCGGATTGATCACTAAATCCAATCTCATTATGGGAATGGGCGAAACCCGCGAAGAAGTAAGCCAAGCGCTGGTTGATTTACATGCTGCTGGTTGCGATCTCATCACTATCACCCAATACCTGCGGCCAACTGCAAAGCACCATCCAGTCGAGCGTTGGGTAAAGCCACATGAATTCGTAGAACTATCTGAAGAGGCTACCGCCATTGGATTTGCCGGCGTTATGAGCGGTCCACTTGTTCGTTCTAGCTATCGCGCAGGACGTCTCTATAAGCAAGCGCAGGAAAAGAAGGCAGCTCTCAGCAATGGCTGACCTGGTCTATCCCCCAGTAGTCGTCACGTTAAAGACACTCTGGAAGTATCTCGGGCTGCAGTTCGATTTCTCTGGCGATGAGAACCTGCCTAAGAATGGCGGCGCAGTTCTTGCAATGAATCACATCGGATATTTAGATTTCGCTCTCATTGGCACCGCGGCGCTTCCCGTAAATCGATACGTTCGTTTTATGGCTAAGAAAGAGATCTTCGACCACAAAATTGCTGGCCCATTAATGCGCGGAATGCACCACATTTCAGTAGATCGTTCCAGCGGATCGGCATCTTTTGTTGCCGCACTTCGAGCGCTGCGTTCTGGTGAGATAGTTGGGATCTTTCCTGAAGGCACAATCTCACGCTCTTTTGAAATTTCACATATGAAGACTGGCGCAGTCAGATTGGCGATGGGAGCGGGTGTTCCTATTATCCCGACTGCAGTTTGGGGCAGCCAGCGCATCTACACCAAGAAGATTAAACCTGACTTCAAACGCAGCAAGCATCCGATTCATGTGAAATTTGGCGCACCATTCCATGTTGATAAGAGCATGGATGTGGAAGCGGCAGAGGTCGAGCTTCGCCGCCGAATGATCGATTTATTGCACGAAGTTCAACGTTCATACCCTCACCCACACCAAGGTCAATGGTGGGCACCTGTTCGATTAGGTGGAACTGCTCCAACCCCGGAGCAAGTCCAATTAGAATGGGAAGCACATCAGCGCGAGAAGGAGCAGAAGTAATGGCACTATTTAGACGCAAGAAGAAGGACTCACCAGCTGCCGGTGAAAAATCCAACTCACAACTTCAAACTCTCAAAGATGCCTTTGCGCTTACTCGCAAGGAAAAGCCACTTGCCATCATCTACATGGCCCTCATTTTTATTGCAGTTGTAATCCTTGGAATAGTTTTGGGAACTGTCTTTGGGCATCCCATTTACTTCGGAATTATTTCAACGCCACTTGCTTTTCTCGCGGCATTCTTCTTCTTCACTCGCCAAGCAAACTCCGCAGCATTCGCCTCGATCGAGGGGCAAATCGGAGCTGGCGCTTCAGTTCTCATGGCTATTCGCCGTGGCTTCACCACAACTCCAGCGGTTAATGTCTCCCGAAATCAAGATATGGTTCATCGCTGTGTCGGTCGAGCAGGAATAGTTCTCGTCGGCGAAGGCGGCCAAGGCGTAAACCTGCTTCTGCAAGATGAAAAGAAGAAGATGGAACGATTTCTTGCTGGTGTTCCAGTTACTGAAGTCGTAGTCGGAAATTACAGCGGCCAAGTCTCTTTGAAGAAATTACAGCGCCATCTCAAGAAATTGCCGAAGAAATTATCTAATAATCAAGTTCGTGAAGTTCGCAATCGCCTTAAGGCAGTGGGTGGACTCAATATGCCGATCCCTAAAGGACCAATGCCTAAAGGCGTTCGGATGCCGAAGCGCTAATCACTTACGATTAAAAACGATTACTGCGCTTCGATTGAGAATGTCGTGATAACCACGGCCCTCGTGCGAAAATAGAGCGGGCAGAATCAAGACTAGAAGAAGTGTTCGACTCAGCACGCGTAGCGGTGGTAACCGCCCGCCAGTATCCGCATCGACAACTTTGATCGAGAAAATCCGTTGACCAATCGAGGATTGCGTTAGATAAGTCATCAATAAGATGACGCCAAAGAAAACAGCATGGCGAAGTAAAGCGGTAGTCATGGTTAAGCCTTGGCTGAAGAGATTGGTGATGCCGACTGCTAGTACCCAATCGGCCATAATCGCGCCGAGCCGACGTCCAAATCCAGCTTTTTCCATGGGCTCAGCCTACGGCTGTGCCCTCTCTCACCCCTCCATCTAGATTGTGAAACATATCTGTAACACGCCAGTTATGGCTTTTTCATGCTGGGGACCTATATTTTCACTCATCAACCACCCTTATTGGCGGGCTCGAAGAAGCGCCTCTCCATGCAGGTCTTAAATCAGGAGACACATGTTTAAGAGTTCATCTGAAATTTTCGACTTCATTAAGAAGAATGATGTAAAGCTGATTGACGTTCGCTTCATCGATCTTCCCGGCATTCAACATCACTTCAACGTTCCTGTTGAATCATTCGACGAAGCAGTATTTACCGACGGACTAATGTTCGATGGTTCATCCATCCGTGGCTTCCAAGCAATTCACGAATCAGATATGAAGCTTCTTCCCGTGCCAAGTTCAGCATTCGTCGATCCTTTCCGTAAGGAAAAGACACTCATCATTAACTTCTCCGTGCACAACCCAATCGATAACACCCCTTACTCTCGTGACCCACGCGGTGTTGTAGGTAAGGCAGTCGAGTACTTGAAGAGCACTGGTATCGCAGATACCGCATTCTTCGCTCCAGAAGCTGAGTTCTATGTATTCGATGCAATCCGATTTAAGACCGGCATCAACGAGGCTTACCATCACATCGATTCATACGAAGGTGCATGGAACACTGGTGTTGAAACAGATCCAGATGGAACACCTAACCGTGGTTATCGCACTCGCGTAAAGGGTGGATATTTCCCAGTGTCTCCAACCGATCAATTCGCAGACCTTCGCGATTCCATGGTCATGAAGCTTCAAGAAGTTGGTCTTCTTGTTGAGCGCTCACACCACGAAGTGGGAACTGCAGGTCAGATGGAAATCAACTATCGCTTCTCCGACATTTTGACTGCTGGCGATGATGTA
>CAEZYL010000046.1_pt1 | contig 8816 bp, 8 predicted proteins | sample 7265501 | NCBI WGS metagenome assembly CAEZYL01 (sample SAMEA6813933, study PRJEB35770) | freshwater metagenome | biome: Freshwater; feature: Freshwater reservoir; material: water | place: Czech Republic | collected 2017-04-14 | depth 30m m
AGCGAATATAACCGCGAGCTATGTGCCAACTGATGCCGGGATATTGTCCTCAAGTGGTGCGATTTCTGTACCGGTTTCGCTTCGAACTACAAAGAGATAAAGAATTTATTTAGGCAGACGCAGGGTATTCATTCCGCCATCCACTGCAAGCGCTGTTCCCGTTGTTGATGATTGCTTAGGGCTGGCGAGATAACAAATAGCGCTAGCAACTTCTTGCGGTGAAACCAGACGTCCCATGGGTTGGCGTTGCTCGAGATATGAGCGCTCCGCGGCCGGATCTGATGCATTTGCGAGAAGTCGCTGCACCCACGGCGTATCAGCGGTGCCAGGGTTAACACAGTTGACGCGGATATTTTCTTTTACATGATCTGCGGCCATCGCATAGGTGAGTGAGAGAACGGCGCCTTTGCTTGCGCTATAGACAGCGCGGTTAGGTAGGCCCACTGTTGCGGCGATTGAACAGGTGTTGACAATGCTGGCGCTCTTGGATTTACGGAGCAGAGGTAGCGCTGCAGCTGATACCCGAGAGATGCCAGCGACGTTGATGTTCATGAGGCGGGCCCACTCTTCATCGGTTGCTTGTTCTACGGTGCCGGCGGCACCGACACCCGCATTGTTGACCAGGATGTCGAGAACTGATGTGGCAGATGAAATTGTTGCGAACGCAGCTTTCACGCTTTCGGTGGAGCCAACATCGCACTTCACGAAAGTCGCTACCGAAGACATTTCACCTTCATTGAGGTCGAGACCAAATACTTTTGCACCTTGAGCATGAAGTGACTTAGCGACTTCAAGACCAATGCCGGAACCTGCGCCAGTAACAACTGCAGATAGACCAGTGAATTCAGTGCTCATTAGTTTCCTGATTCTTTCCAGTAGGTGCCGTCAGGATAAGAGTATGTATCGATGCTCTTCTGATACATCTCTGCACCTGCGCCGGGGAGTGTGGGAGCAAGATATCTAGCATTTACCACATTGATGGGATCTAAGAAGTGATCGTGTAGATGGGTAACAGATTCGACGACTCGCTTATCGTGCGGACCAGCAACAGCAACCGCGTCCCACATGGCAATGTGTTGAACCATCTCGCAGAGACCCACACCACCTGCGTGAGGGCAGACCGGGATACCAAACTTTGCTGCCATGAGTACGTTGGCTAGGTTCTCGTTCACACCTGCAACGCGAGTGGCATCAATCTGCATGACCGATATTGCATTTAACTGCAGAAGTTGCTTGAAGATAATACGCGATCCCGCCATCTCACCGGTAGCAACTGGTGTGGGGGCAATGGACTTTGCAATCTTGGCATGCCCAACAACGTCATCTGGATGGGTAGGTTCTTCGACCCAGGTCAGATTGAATTCTTTGAGTTGGTTGATCCAATTAATTGCATCATCGACATCCCAGACTTGATTGGCATCTACGGCGATCCGGAAATCAGGGCCGAGCTCTTGGCGAATTTTAGTTAAACGACGTTTGTCATCTTCAACAGATTTACCGCACTTATATTTAATAAGAGTAAATCCATCTTTGACTGCTTGGCGGGTCAGGTCCAACATCTTCTCATCGGTGTAACCGAGCCAGCCTGGCGTGGTGGTGTAAGCGGCAACACCTTTGGCGCGCAGCAACTCTTCGTTCTTTGCTTTGCTGGCTTCAGCTTTTTTGAGAATCTCGAGCGCTTCTTTCTTAGAAAGCGCATCAGAGATGTATCGGAAATCAATCGCGCCTACAGTCTGCTCGGGAGTTAAATCAGAGAGCAGCTTCCAGAGTGGCACACCTGACTGTTTAGCAAAGAGATCCCAGAACGCGTTGAGAACCGCACCAGCACCCATGTGGAGAACGCCGGTATCTGGTCCGAGCCAACGGAGTTGTGAATCAGAGGAAAGTTCGCGAGCGATTTCACCGATATTGGCGCGAGCATCTTCGACGGAGGTACCGACATATCTTTCGGCCAGCATTCGAATGGCCTGCATCTGCAATTCATTGCCGCGACCAATAGTGAAGACAAGTGAGTCACCATGTGTTTTCTCATCAGTGATGAGTCGCAGGTAAGCGCCGGAATAATCGGGATCCTGGTTCATGGCATCGCTGCCATCTAACATCTTTGATGTAGGAAAGCGGACGTCGTAACTCTCAAAGCCAATTATTTTTGTCATGGTTGCCTCAGGGTAGTAGGGGATTAATCAACGTGAAAGAGCTCAGGCAGTGTCGCCCACCACTCACCATCCGCACGCTCAGCGACGGGTGACTGCATCGGTTCGCAGATAGCCCACCAGCGTTGTGTTTCGGCATCTTGCGCCATCTTGGCCATATCGGCCGCATAATCGCTACCTACATATTCGAAGTAAGAGAAGAGCAGATCACCGTAGCGATAAATAGAGTAATTGCGAATATTGCTTGCAGCGATCTGCTTTAAAACAGTGGGCCAGACATCGGCGTGAATGCGTTCATATTCTTCTCGGTCCTCGGGCTTTAATCCGATAACACTTCCGATTCGCTGCATCTTCTCTCCTTAGATTTCGAGTGAATAAAAATTGATAGCGGTGGTGCGGGCAATCTTCTCTTGGTCAGCAATAGAGAGGGTGGCGATCAACTCTTGCTGCGCGCGCCATACAGTGGAGTAGCCATTGGCTAACGCCGAGAAGGGCCAATCACTTCCGGTCATGACGCGATTCGGTGTAAATACATCAATGATGTGCTCAAAATATGGGCGCCAATCGTCGACAGTCCACTGGGGGCTGCTCAAAGTATTGAAACCAGAGAACTTGGTAAAGATTTGTGGGTTACTCGCTAGCGCTGCCATCGATTCCTTCCATGGATGAAGAACGTGGCCAGCAATATCGGGCTTAGCAGCGTGATCCACCACAATCTTTAGTGATGGAATCTTTCCTGCCACTTGGGCAATTGCGTGGATATGAGCGTCGTTGATGGCGACATAATCCAGAGTGAGACCTAGGTGCGCAATCTCTTTTAAAGTCTCTAAGACCTGGGGCTGCAAAATCCAGTTGTCATTGCTTGCGTATTTAGAATTGGAGTAATCGTGCGTCAGATTGCGAATTCCTTTAATGATGGGGTCTTGGGAATATCGTTGAAGAACGTCAGACGCTTCAGCTGGCTTATCTAGTGGCACCCAAGCCACAACTCCTGAGATATATGAACTCTCTTTTGCTGCCTGGATCATGAAATCGGTATCGGCATACGTGTCGGCTGCTTGGATTAATACTGCAGATTCAATTCCTAATTCGCTGGCATCGGCAGCAATTTCATCCAGCGAGAAGTCTCGATTAATCTCACTTAAGTCAGGGGTAATCCAGCTGTATTCGTTCTTGCTTACATGCCAGAGGTGTTGATGGGCGTCGATGTACTTAACCAAGTGCGGCCCATAATTCTTCAGGCACCTGGCTATCAAAGGCTTCGCAATTTTGGATTACTTCTGCGGCAGTACGACAACCGACTAACACCGCTTTTACGGCAGGGTGGCGTAGCGGAAACTGCAGTGCTGCAGCGGTGGGCGAAGTATTGAATTCTGCGCAGAGTGCGCGCAAACGTTGGGTTCGCTCAATGATTTCAGTAGGAGCTGGATCGTAATCAAAGGTAGAACCCGCAACTGGATTAGCAAAGACGCCAGAGTTAAATACCCCAGCAGCGATAATATCGACGCCTTTAGCAAGAGCAGTTGGCAAGAGTTCTTCTGCAGCAGCACGATCCAGCAGTGAGTATCGACCAGCGATCAACACCAGATCGATATCGGTCTCACGTATAAAGCGAGTGGGCGTTGCCGTGGAGTTCATACCGATTCCGATGCCCTTGATCAATCCTTGGTTGCGCATCTTTTCGAGTGCGGGATATGCCTCGGCGATTGCCTGATCTGCTTCAGCTGGTAGATCGGGATCGTGGATAAAGAGAAAGTCAACCGAATCTAATTGCAGACGTTCCAAACTTTCCTTTAGCGAACGTTCAACTCCGGCAGCAGAGTAATCCTTTATCCGTTCGACTTTATTATCAGCATCTAAAAAGTATGGATCTACATCGCTGGCACACGGTGCAAGTAGTCGGCCAATTTTGGTGGAGAGATGAAATGTTCGACCAGTAAGCAGCGGAGCGACCCTGCGTTCTGCAACGCCCTTACCGTAATGCGGCGCAGTATCTATATAAGTGATTCCACTTTCAAAAGCGGCACGCATAGTTGCTGCAACATCAGCATCGGTAACAGAGGTGTAGAGCCCACCAAAAGCTGCGGTACCTAAACCCAATTGTGAAATTGCTACTCCGGAACGAAGTTGAACCATGGAGTTGTGGGCCATGGCTAGAACTTACTCAAGCGGTGCTAGAAACGGAATCCGCCATGACTACTGCGCGGGCAGCTTCTAGGCGTGCAACAGGTACTCGGAAGGGTGAGCATGAGACGTAATCAAGGCCAGCCTCGTGGAAGAAGTGAATACTGCGGGGATCGCCACCATGTTCACCACAGACGCCTAACTTCATATTAGGAACGACGCTGCGAGTTTCTTTGCAGGCAATCTTTACTAATAGTCCTACGCCATCTTGATCGAGTGATTCAAAGGGGCTAAACGGAAGAAGTTCGAGGTCGAGATATCTCGGCAAGAATGAGGACTCCACATCGTCGCGACTAAATGCCCACGTGAGTTGAGTGAGGTCGTTGGTGCCGAAGCTAAAGAAGTCCGAGTAATCCGCCAACTTCGCGGCCGTAATAGCAGCCCGAGGAGTTTCAATCATTGATCCGATGCTGATATGAATATCAGACTTTGCTTCTGCCATCACGCGATGAATCTCTTCTTCTAATGAATTACGGAAGTACAGCAGCTCGCGTTGGGATGCAACCAGCGGGATCATTACTTCAGGGATGACATCAAAGCCTTGGCGCTTCACTTCGATGGCTGCGCGAGCAAGTGCACGCACCTGCATCGTAAAGAGCTCCGGAATCAATACGCCTAAACGCACACCGCGCAGACCCATCATGGGATTGGATTCGTGCAGACGATTAACTGCGCGAGCAAGCTTGAGATCGTAATCCGAGACCTTTTCGCCACGTGCTTCTTGCAGCGCAATCTTTGTTCCGAGTTCGCCTTTATCGGTCAAGAATTCGTGTAGTGGTGGGTCGAGCAATCGCACCGTCACTGGTAGACCGGTCATCACTTTAAAAATTCCGACAAAGTCTTCGTATTGAAGAACTTCCATCTCGGCAATCCACTTGTGTCGTTCTTCATCAGTTTCAGCAAGAATTAGCGCTTCAACCAGATGGCGACGCTCGCCCAAGAACATATGTTCAGTGCGAGTAAGTCCGATTCCTTGCGCGCCCATTCGGCGTGCGACATCGGAATCTTCGGGAGTATCGGCATTCGCACGAACATGCATACGCCGGGTCTTATCGGCGTAGGTCAGAATGCGATCAATACTCTTAATTAGCGTAGAAGCAGCAGGGCTTGCTGCATCAAGATGTCCTTGTACATATTCAGTCACCGCAGATGGAACAACCGGAACTTCACCGAGATAGACCGCACCGTTAGAGCCATCGATAGAGATCCAATCGCCTTGCTTGACGACAATGTCCCCGCACTTAAATATTTGTTCATCGTTAATTACTTCAATCGAATCAGTTCCGCAGACTGCGGCCCGGCCCATTCCGCGTGCAACTACTGCGGCGTGTGAAGTCTTACCACCGCGGCTAGTCAGAATTCCTTGCGCGGCAACCATGCCACCTAGGTCATCAGGATTTGTCTCGCGGCGAACCAGAATTACTTTCTTACCGGCTAGCGCCCAGTCCATAGCGACGCGGGGATCAAAGACGACTTGGCCTACAGCAGCTCCAGGTGAAGCGGCGATGCCACGAGTTAATTCCTTAATTCCAGAACTCTTATCGAATTGCGGGAACATCAAGTTGCCGAGTTGATCTCCAGTTACTCGCTTGAGGGCTTCGTTCATATCGATAGCGCCTTCATCGACTAATTGCGTCGCAATTTGAAAGGCAGCTTCAGCAGTGCGTTTGCCGACGCGGGTTTGCAAGATCCAGAGGCTGCCAGATTCGACGGTGAATTCGATGTCGCACATATCTTTGTAGTGCGCCTCTAATTTATCCATGATGGATTGCAATTGATTAAAAGCGGGCTCATTTAAAGTCTTGAGATGTGTAAGCGGAAATGCATTGCGGCTGCCGTTTACGACATCTTCGCCTTGTGCGCGGGGCAGGTAATCTCCATAAGCGCCAGGGTGTCCGGTGGATGGGTCACGAGTAAAGCAGACACCAGTTCCCGATGTCTCACCAATATTTCCAAAGACCATCATTTGAACGTTGACTGCGGTACCTAAATCTGCCGGGATACGTTCGCGGCGACGATATAACTGCGCCCGTTCTGAATTCCAGGAATGAAATACTGCTTCTACTGCCTGCAAGAGTTGATCGCGTGCTGTCCACGGAAAAGCTTGGCCGGTGTGTTTTTCGATGACTCCAACGAATAAATCTCCGACTTCCCGCAACGCTGGGCCTTGCAAGTCTGCAACTGCGGTGACGTTATCGCGTTTAAGGATTGGATCAGAGACTTTATGGAAATCATGCATCGGAATATCGCAGACGGTTTTGCCGAACATTTCGATGAAGCGGCGGTAAGAATCCCACGCAAAACGGGCATCGCCGGTCATTGCTTCCATGCGCGCGGCAACATCAGCGGACATTCCGACATTGAGAACAGTCTCCATCATGCCGGGCATGGAGAACTTTGCACCGGATCGAACTGAAACGAGAAGTGGATTAGTGGTATCGCCAAATTTCTTGCCAACTTTATTTTCGAGAACCAATATTGCGTCATCGATTTGGGTGTGAATAGCGGGCGAGATCACGCCATCGTGTAAGAACTCTTTGCACGCTTCAGTGGTGATAGTAAAACCATCGGGAACAGGAATACCCAGGCCGACCATCTCAGCTAGATTCGCACCTTTGCCACCGAGCAGATCGCTCATTGTGCGATTACCAAAACTAAATGGGTGGACGTATTGCATGAATACCCTAGCCCTGCGCCTTGTAGGCAATAACGTGCGAGGTGAATTCACCAATTCCTTCGATGCCAGTGCGGACAACTTGTCCGGCCTTGAGATAAGCCTTGGGGTTGAGGCCCATGCCGACGCCAAAGGGAGTGCCGGTGTTAATGACATCGCCCGGGTTGAGTTGCGCGAATTGCGAGACGTACCAGACCAGATGGTTAACGCCGAAGAGTAGATCTGAGGTATTCGAGTCCTGGCGCATCTCGCCATCTACGCTGCACCAGAGACGGGCGTTGTGGGGATTGAATTCATCGGCAGTAACAATGGATGGTCCGATGGGATTAAAGGTAGGAAAGGACTTGCCCTTAAACCATTGGCCAGAGCGCTCTAGTTGCCAGTGGCGCTCGGATACATCTTGCGAGATGGTGTAACCAAGAATGTAATCGGGGGATTGATCGGGTGAATCTAAATAGAGCGCAGTCTTACCGATAACAATTGCGAGTTCGACTTCGTAATCGGTGGCCTCTGAATTCGGCGGAATAACAATCGCATCTTCACAGGCAACAACCGAGTCGGGGGATTTCATAAAGACAATCGGCTCTTTTGGAGTATCAGCGTTGGTCTCTTTAATATGGCCGAGATAGTTAAGGCCAATGCATAAGACTTTGCTTGGTGAATTAATTGGTGGAGCAAAGCGAACTCCGGCAGTAGGTGTGCGGGGTAGCGATGATAAGTCGGCGCTCGCAACTGTTCTGTATGCACCTTTATCGAGAGAGGTGCGAGACCAGTCGCCAATAAGAGAATCAACATAGATTGCTTGATCACCTTGAATAACAACAGGACGTTCGGAACCGGGTTGACCAATTCGAGCTATGCGCATGCCCTCAATATATAAGGCAGGTCAGTGTTTTAGAGGGAGCGGAGAACCGCGGTGACCTTGCCTAATATCTCAGCGTTATCGGCAGGGATAGGTGCGAAATCATCGTTGGCCGGAAGGAGCCAGTAATGGCCATCCTTCTTGGACCAGGTCTTCACTGTCGCTTCACCATCAATCATGGCGGCAACAATCTCGCCCTTCTCGGCAGTTTTTTGAGCGCGAATAACAACGAAGTCGCCATCGCAGATAGCTGCATCGATCATGGAGTCACCCTTGACCTTGAGCATGTAGATCTCGCCCTTACCGACGAGGGATTCCGGCAGGGTGTGGACTTCTTCAATATTCTGTTCGGCGGTAATTGGAATACCGGCGGCAATCTGGCCCACTAGCGGAACATTGACTGAGCGCTCGGGGGTTATCGCGCCCTCTTGTCCGGGAACGGTGACTTCCATGGCCCGACCCTTGGTGGAGTCGCGGCGGATCCAGCCTTTTTCGGCCAGGACCTTGAGTTGGTAGGAGACAGAGGCAGATGAGGTCAGACCGACCGCAGCGCCGATTTCGCGCATCGCAGGTGGGTAGCCCTGATCTTGAGTGGCCTGGTTGATAAATTCCAGGATCTTGCGCTGGCGGGGGGTAAGGCCAGTCTCGTCGGCGGGGCCGTCGGGAAGCTCGGAAATGTTCTCTTTAGTCATGGCAGAAGAATAGAACAGATTTTCGAAAAAGTCGAACAAATGTTCGAAATTTTCTTGCCAATGTCGGTGGAAGGGGGTAAGTTTTCCTTTAGAACAGGTGTTCGAATCCCCTCGAATACCGTTGAATCGAAAAGTAGGTAGAAGTTATGACCGCAAAGAGAAGTCGCAAATTAGCTCGCACAATTGTTGTGACATCGCTATTAGTAGTGATTGGCGCTGGTTTTAGCGCAGTGGGCAATGCTTCAACAACT
>CAEZYL010000047.1_pt1 | contig 8779 bp, 12 predicted proteins | sample 7265501 | NCBI WGS metagenome assembly CAEZYL01 (sample SAMEA6813933, study PRJEB35770) | freshwater metagenome | biome: Freshwater; feature: Freshwater reservoir; material: water | place: Czech Republic | collected 2017-04-14 | depth 30m m
AGCCTTGGGATGATTGTTTTACTGAAGTAATTGGCGTTCCCTCGATTACCTGGGCAAATGCCGCAAAGGTAACCGTCGAATCCGATTCTCCGTGGTGGGTTGTTTATACCGAAGATGAAGAGGGTGTCTGTATCGAACCTCATACTGCGCCACCTGATGCGCAGAACCTCGGATTTACTGGCGAGCATTATCTTGAAGCACTCTTTACCTTTACCGAAGATTAGGAACTATTGATTCATGGCCACGATTAATCGCACTCACCTTAAGAAACTTGCTGCTCATGAAGAAGCACGTTTTCTTCAACTGCACCCTAAATCTGGCGCGCTCTTTGAGCAAGCAAAAGCCGTTATGCCGGGCGGGGTTCCGATGTCATGGATGGCCAAGTGGCCTGGGGCTTATCCCGTCTTCGTGGAATCAGCACAAGGCGCACACTTCACTGATGTCGATGGCCTTGAATATGTGGACTTCTGTCTAGGCGATACCGGATCTATGACCGGGCATTCACCCGCGCCAACAGTTACTGCCATTATCGAACAGATGAAACATGGATTTACCGCAATGCTGCCGACCGCTGACGCAGTTACCGTGGGGCAAGAACTCACTCGACGTTTTGGTTTGCCGCTCTGGCAATTTACTGTCACTGCTACAGATGCCAACCGTCACTCCATTCGCTACTGCCGATTAATCACAGGCAAGAGCAAAGTCATTGTGATTGATAAGTGTTATCACGGTTCAGTAGATGAAACTTTTGCAACTCTGGATTCTGCGGGCAACACCGTCAAGCGTGAGGGCAATCTAGGTGCGCCAGTTGATTTAGATCAAACAACTCGAGTAGTTGAATTCAATAATTTAGCAGCGATGGAAGCAGCCCTTGCTCACGGCGATGTCGCAGCTATTTTGATGGAACCTGCAATGACTAACATCGGCATTGTTCTCCCTGATGATGGGTATTTAAAGGCAGTAGGAGAGCTTGCAAAGAAGTACGGTGCAATCTGGATTATCGATGAGACCCATACCATTTCGGTAGGCGCAGGTGGCATGACTGCGCTTTATGGATTAAAGCCCGACATTTTAACTATCGGCAAAGCAATTGCGGGCGGTTTGCCAACAGGAACTTTCGGCATGACCCACGATGTGGCAACTCGTATCAAAGATAAAACCTCTCGCGAAATTATTGATACCGGTGGCATTGGTTCAACTCTTGCTGGCAATTCACTTTCACTTGCCGCAATGCGCGCGACTCTTACTCAAGTGCTTACCGATGAGGCCTTTGCAAAGATGGTTCCACTCGGTAACCGTTGGTGCGATGGTGTCGATGCTGCGATTAAAGAATTTGATCTGCCCTGGCATTGCTCTCGTCTTGGTGCGCGCGGTGAATATCTCTTCCAAAGCACAGCGCCACAGACAGGCAAAGAGGCAGCCGATGCTGGAGATTTTGAGCTTGAGCAATACATTCATTTGCGCATGCTCAACGATGGTTTCTTAATTACACCGTTCCACAACATGGCACTTGTTTCACCCGAAACAACCGAGGCTGATGTTGATGCTCATACAGCAGCTTTTAGGGCGATGTGTGCTGATTTAGTTGCTAACTAAATCCCAACTTCTTATAAAGAGCTAATCCCGCTTCATTATCAGCATCTACATACAACATTGCATTGTTGAGGTGTTTGCCCACCATGTAATCAAGGGCAGTGGCTCCTAAGGCGGTGCCAATCCCTTTCACTGTCGATGTTGGATCAACGCCCATTACATAAATCTCACCGACTGGATCTTGATTGACTAAATCATGATGAATCTTGACCCAACAAAATCCAATCATCTTTCGATTCGCTACCGCTATATAGAAGCCATCGGCATCAAACCAGCTCTCTTTTATGCGATTCTCTAAATCTGCCATCGCCCAATTTCCTTGATCAGGGTGGTTCTTGAAGATTCGATTGTTGAGTTCTAGCCACTCTTCTTTATGAAGTGAAGGGACAAACTTTGCGATATCAAACGAGTCGGAATGAGTGGAATCGGGAAGCTCAGTTTGTAGTGAGCGATGAAGTTTGAGAATAGTGCGCATCAGAACTAAATAAGTTCGCTTATAGACGCTTCTTTGCCATTACCAGGAAGTGTAAATCGATAGCCAACGTTGCGGACTGTTCCAATAACGGATTCAAATTCCGGACCTAATTTGGAGCGAAGTCGGCGAATATGAACATCGACGGTGCGAGTGCCGCCGAAATAATCGTATCCCCAGATTTCCTGTAGCAACTGGGCACGGGTAAAGACTCGGCCTGGATGTTGTGCAAGGTATTTCATGAGTTCGAACTCTTTGAAAGTTAAATCTAGAGTGCGACCTTTAATTTTTGCAGTATATGAACTCTCATCGATAACAACATCACCAGATCGAATTTCGCGCGCAGCAGGATCATTTGCAAATTTATCGGCTTCAATGCGACCGATTGCTAAACGAATGCGGGCTTCTAGTTCAGCTGGACCGGCGCTATCTAAAATTACGTCATCAATTCCCCATTCAGCACTGATAGCTGAGAGCGCACCTTCGGTTGCAATGGCGATGATGGGGCAGTTAAGACCGGTAGTCGTGAGTAGCTTGGACAAAGCCTTTGCAGCTGGTAACTCTTTGCGAGAATCTAAGAAGATGCAATCAACTTCTGGAACATCAACTAATACTGATGCTTCTGCAGGAAGGATGCGCACTTGGTGTTGCAATAATCCCAGACTTGGTAGCACTTCGGCGCTTGCACCTAAAGTGTTCGTGAGGAGGAGAATTCGTGCCATCGGTGTAAGAATAGACCCATGAAATCCCTGATTCCACTCGCCATAGTTTTAGTACTAGCCAGTGCATTTGGGTTCTGGTTTAACGCGAGCAGGGGTCGCATTAAGAGCGCAAAAAGCTCAAATAAAGCCCCGGCACTCTCCGCCTCGGAGTTGGGGACCGCCTTTGGATCCCGAGTGACATTGCTGCAATTCTCATCGGCCTTCTGCTCGCCATGCCGGGCGACTCGAGCTCTGATCACCGATATCACCGCAGATATGCCGGATGTGGTGCACGTCGATATGGATGCTGAATCTCATCTAGATTTAGTTAATCGCCTGAACATTATTTCAACACCAACGACTCTCATCCTCAACTCTTCCGGAGTAGAGGTTGGTCGAGCAATCGGTGCGCCCAAGCGAACACAAGTTGTGAGTGCTATTGCCTCAGTTGTGTAAGTGCGAATATTTCGCAATTAGTATTTATTAATTCGATTACTTAAACTTCTGGCATGACAACAACACGTAACCAATCTGTAGTGAGTAGCTCCGATACTTTGATTGATGCACGCGGACCGCGTTTTGGTGCAGTGCTTACCACTGTTGTATTAGCACTTGCACTTGTTACACATTCCGCAGTGCTCATTGCACTCCAACTTATTGTTTTCGCTATTGGCGCATTCAACTCACCTACCAAGAGCCCGTACGCCTTTCTTTATAAGAAATTTGTAAAGCCTCGCCTTCGTGGGGATGTACCCGTCGAAGATGTGCGTCCACCAAAGTTTGCCCAACTTGTTGGTTTCCTTTTTACTGTAGTTGCAATCGCTGGATCCATTTTTGGCAGCCAAGGGCTATTCACCGTGGCCGTTGCACTCTGCCTTGCCGCATCATTCTTAAATGCGGCATTCAATTTCTGCCTCGGTTGCCAGATCTATCTCCTTTTCACCCGCTTAACTCATCGTTCTCGCCCAGCCGCCTAAATATTGCGGTTAGACTTCCTTCATGGCTGATCAGCATGAATTACGCGATAAGGGACTTCGCTTAACGCCTCAACGCGAACTCGTACTGCAAGCAGTACGTGAACTTGAACATGCGACCCCAGAAGAAGTAGCCGAGAAAGTTCGCCAGACTCATCCAGGAATTAATCTCTCAACTGTCTATCGCAATCTCGAAACTCTTGAAAATGTTGGCCTCGTTCAGCACTCTCATTTGGGCCACGGTGGAGTTCGCTATCACGCATCAACCGAAGAAATTCACGCCCATCTCGTTTGCGAGAGCTGCGGAGTAATTATTGAAGTCCCCATAGAAGCAACCGCTTCATTTACGCGAGCACTCATCGATGATTATGGTTTTCACACTGATATTGCGCACCTAGCTATAGCTGGTCGTTGCGAATCTTGCTTCAGCAAGCCTTAAACTTTAAATATCATGAGCGCAGTCATTGTTGAGGAAGGCCCCGATAAGGGCGCAATCTGGCATTTCGGTGAACCCAATCAAGAACAACGCGCACTCGCTGCGGGTACCGCGTGGGCAGATTTATCACATCGCGCAGTAATTACAGTCACCGGCGAAGATCGTCTGCAATGGCTGCACGACCTCACCACTCAACATGTATCGGGCCTGATTGCCGGAGTATGGACATCTGCGCTGGTCTTAGATGCCCAAGGACATGTTGAGCATCAATTATTTTTAGTCGACGATGGAACAACGACTTGGATTCATACCGAAATAGATAAATCAGCTGAACTAGTCTCTTATCTAGAGAAGATGCGATTCATGCTTCGTGTTGAAGTTAAAGATGTCAGTGCTGACTATTCAGTTTTGCGCGCGCCAGGAATTCCTGATTCCATCGGTGGGCCATATGCAATTGTTCCTAAGAATGAATTAGAAGAGATGAAATCCGCTTTTGCATCAGTACACACTCAGGTCGGCACATGGGCGCTCGAAGCCGAACGAATCGCTGCTGGACGTGCGCGGCTGCTCTTTGATACTGATTACAAGTCAATCCCCAACGAACTCGGTTTCCTTAATAACGCAGTCCACATGAATAAGGGTTGTTATCGTGGCCAAGAGACGGTGGCAAAGGTATTCAACTTAGGTCAACCGCCACGACGTTTAACCTTGCTTCATCTAGATGGCAGCATGGTTGCTATGCCGGCTCATGGCGCAAAGATTGAACTTGATGGCAAAGAAGTCGGCGTAATCGGTTCGGTCGCCCGCCATCACGAATTAGGTCCGATTGCGCTCGCGCTCATTAAGCGCAATGTTCCTATCGAGGCAACCCTTATTTGTGAGGGCGTTACTGCCACTCAAGAGATCCTTCAAAAGTAGCTCTACAAGTTAGACTCGCGCCATGGAGATGCTTACGACGGTGCTACTCGTTGCGGCTGTTCTAATCTTTGGACTCTTCCTTTTTGTTAAAGGACTTCGTGGCGCATTGCGCACGTGGCCCGCACGTCGTTCCGGAGAGGGAAATTAATAATGGCATTTACTATTCCTGAGGGATTACATGAAGATATGTATCCACTGGCGTGGATGATTGGAACCTGGGGCGGCACTGGTCGTGGTGAGTATCCAACAATTGAACCCTTTCTCTTCGAGCAAGAAATTACCTTTGGCCACGATGGACGTCCATTTATGACCTACTCATCTAAGAGTTGGATTATCGACGAGAACAACGTGCGAATTCGCCCTGGTGGATCTGAAGTCGGATTCTGGCGACCAAAGCCAAACAAAGTCATTGAGATGGTTATTTCGCATAACACCGGAATTACTGAAGGTTGGGTTGGTGTGCACGATGGACCCAAGATTCAATTAGCAATGGATCAAGGGTATTCCACTCCAACGGCAAAGATTGTTACTGCCGGGCACCGCTTATATGGATTAGTAGATGGGCAACTCTTTACTTCTTATGACATGGCTGCTGAAGGTCAGACTCTTCAAGCCCATATCTGGTCGAGTTTGGAACGCCAACCCAGTGAGTGAACTCCATCCTTTTCAAGGAGAAGTCCTCGCTGAATTAATTCGTAACGGAGTTGTGGAATCAGTTCACGCCGGACACCTTGTTGCTCTTGCAAGTGATGGATCAGTCTCTCTTTCCAAAGGCGATATCTCACTCCCGATCTTTCCTCGCTCCACCGTGAAATCCATTCAAGCCTCTGCCATGGTCCGTGCTGGACTGCGCTTACCACCAAAATTATTAGCACTTGCTGCCTCTTCACATTCAGGTTCACAAGCGCACCTGGACGCAGTTCTAGAAATTCTTGCCAGTGCAGGACTGGCTGAAAATGATTTATTAAATGCAACCGATAAACCGCTAGGTGAGAGCGAACGTCTTGCGTGGGGTTCGGCAGCGCCAACTCGACTAGCTATGAACTGCAGTGGAAAACATGCGGCGATGCTTGCGACTTGCGTAATTAATGGCTGGGATATCAAGAGCTATCTCGAGATGGATCATCCATTGCAATTAGCAATCTTGCGGGAGATTGAATCACTCGCTAATCAAAGCGTCACCAACAAAACTTTTGATGGCTGCGGAGCACCACTCTTTGCAATTAGCACCATCGGTCTGGCACAAGCAGTTCGCTCCATAACTATTTCGTCGGATCCAATTCATCAAGAAGTTCTATCTGCATGTCGTCAGTTTCCTGAAATGGTTGCCGGAGAAGGCCGTTTAACAACTCGGATGATGCAAGGTGTTCCAGGTCTGTTTATGAAAGATGGTGCGGAGGGCGTAAATATCGCCTCGATGCCTGATGGCAGAACTCTGGTCTTTAAGATTGCCGATGGATCTTTACGGAGCTTCGGAGTGATTATTCAAGCCGTGCTCAAGCAGTGGGGTATCACGACGCCGCATGAGGCCGTTGATGTTTATGGCGGGGCGGCTGTTGTAGGCGGGATTAGAGCAGTTATTTAAAACGCTTTAGCACATCCATCAATTCGCGCTTACACTTTTCCTATGAAATCTCGCATTGCCACCTTGATGGTGCATACCTCACCGCTTGAACAAGCGGGTGTGGGCGATGCTGGTGGAATGAATGTGTATGTTGTAGAAAATGCGCTCAAGATGGCGCAAGCTGGAGTAGAAGTAGATATTTTCACTCGCGCTGCAACTGCGGGATTACCAGCCTCAGTGGAGATTGCAGAAGGTGTAACGGTTAGACATCTAGAGGCGAGCTCCTTTCAACCGCTTGTTAAGGAAGAGCTTCCTTCTCAGATCAGCGCTCTCACCTCATCATTTATGCATTTTGCTGAATCAAAACCAAGAGATTATTACGACATCATTCATTCTCACTATTGGATTAGTGGGCAATTGGGATGGATGATTTCTGAACGTACTGAAATACCTTTGGTGCACACCATGCATACGATGGCAAAGGTTAAGAATCTCAATCTGGCTGATGGAGATACCCCAGAGCCTCTCACTCGCGCCATTGGTGAGGAGCAAGTGGTTAAAGCAGCAAGTGCTCTGATTGCTAATACCGATGCCGAAGCCGCCAGCTTGGTTTCACTCTATGACGCCTGTCCCGACATTGTTCATGTTGTAACACCCGGTGTGGACTTACAGCGCTTTACACCCGGATCCGGCAAGACAACTGCTCGAGAGAATCTAGATATTGCCAGCGATGCATTGATGCTGCTCTTTGTTGGTCGGATCCAGCCCCATAAAGGGCCTGAAGTTTTGATTCGTGCAATTGCCGAAATGTTGCACCACTCACCATACCTACGTGCGAAGTTGGCACTTGTAATTATGGGTGGAGCGTCGGGTAGTGGAACTAACGAACCAGAACGATTAAAGCAACTCGCAATTTTTCTTGGCGTTGATGATGTAGTTCATTTTAAGGATCCTGTGAAACGCGATGATCTGGCAGATTGGTATCGCGCAGCAGATCTGGTCTGCGTTCCAAGTTATAGCGAATCCTTCGGTCTCGTCGCTCTCGAAGCACAAGCATGCGGAACCCCTGTCGTTGCCACTGCCGTAGGTGGACTACGAACTGCAGTATCTGATGGAATTTCTGGTTCACTCGTCGATGGCCACGACCCCAAGGCATGGTCGGCCGTTATTTCACGCTTACTTGCAGAGCCACAACGTCGCTTACTTCTTTCAATGGGTGCAGTTGTGCATGCTTCTCACTTTGGTTGGGAGCGCACGGCCCGCCGCACACTTGATGTTTATGACCTTGTTCTCTCTGAACCTGGTCGCACTACTTTGCAGGCAATAAAGTAAATGGTGGATCCTCGCGCAGTTATTGAGGATTTCCTCGACTCTCACGACATTGACCATGAAAAATCTGGGGAGCAGAGCTATCTCCTTACTCTTCCTGGTGAGAAGAAGTTACAGACGCATGTGGCGCTAATTATTGGTGAACACTCACTATCAATTAACGCTTTTGTTATTCGCAAGCCAGATGAAAATTCCGCATTAGTCCATGAATGGTTGCTGCGGAAGAATGCTGCTACATACTCGGTTGCCTTTGCTATCAATGAAGTCGGCGATATTTACTTAGTTGGCAGACTTCCGTTAACCACAGTTACTGAACAAGAACTCGATCGTGTATTAGGCGCAGTTTTGCAGTATTCCGACACCTCATTTAATCCACTTCTTGAGATGGGATTTGCTTCTGCAATTCGTCGTGAATGGGCATGGCGAGTCTCGCGTGGTGAGTCCCTGGCCAACCTCAAAGCCTTTGAACATTTAGTAAGTTAGAAAATTTCTCGTAGTATTGCCTCATGAGCTCACAATTAATTCTGCTTCGCCATGGCGAGAGTCAATGGAATGCACTCAATCTTTTTACTGGCTGGGTTGACGTCCATCTCTCCGAAAAAGGAATTACTGAAGCTAAACGCGGTGGCTCACTTCTCGCAGAGCGCAACCTCTTGCCCGATGTTGTTCACACCTCACTTCTTCGTCGCGCAATCCACACTTCGCAATTGGCTCTTGATGAATGCGAACGCCACTGGATTCCGGTCCGTCGCTCATGGCGCTTAAATGAACGACATTACGGAGCACTGCAAG
>CAEZYL010000049.1_pt1 | contig 8406 bp, 1 predicted proteins | sample 7265501 | NCBI WGS metagenome assembly CAEZYL01 (sample SAMEA6813933, study PRJEB35770) | freshwater metagenome | biome: Freshwater; feature: Freshwater reservoir; material: water | place: Czech Republic | collected 2017-04-14 | depth 30m m
AAGGATTGACCGATGCGACAACGTATAGTTTTAAGATCATCGCAACAAACTCAAATGGAAATTCAGCCTCCGCCGACTTCGCTGATGCAACTACAAATTCGGTGCCGGGTGCGCCACAGTCAGTTTCGGCAAGCGTTTCTAGCGCTACTATTTCATCAACGTGGAATGCGCCTACAAGTAACGGTGGCAGCTCTATTACGGAATACAAAGTCTATTTAATTGATAATTTAGGTACTGATGTTACGGCCCAAACAAAAACCACCGTGAACACATCTATTGATATGACTTCAGTGAGTCCAGGAACTTACACTGTAAAGGTAACGGCGAAGAATGCAGTAGGTGAAGGCAGCCGATCGACCGCATCGAGCTCTGTCACCGTAGCCGGAACCCCTACATTATTGCCCAATGATCCCGTTATTTCGCCGACTAACTTTGGCGAAGTCTTTGTCGATGATGCCATATCAGTCAGTGCCACCTCAGCCTTTGGAACAACTAGCTTTTCAGTCACCGCAAATCCGGCTGGCGCTTGCACAATTTCTTTAGGGGTAGTTAGAGCAATTGCAGCAGGTACGTGCACTCTCAATGCAACGACACCCGGCGATGCAACGTATGCAACCGGATCGGCCAGCAAGAGCTTCACCATCGCAAAAGTTGCGCAGACAATTACCTTTGGCGCGATCTCTGCGCAAACAACCGGTGCATCTCTCACTCTTAGTGCTTCTACAACATCTGGATTAACCATCTCTTACTCCAAGACCGGTCCATGTTCCCTTTCAGGTACAACTTTGAGCTTTACGGGAACTGGAAGCTGTGTGGTGACCGCAGCTCAATCAGGAAATAGTAAATATGCAGCCGCCTCGTCAGTGACCCGAACAATTGAAGTGAGTGCAGCGGGCGGTGGCGGTGGCGGAGGATTTGCTGGTGGCGGAGGATTTGCCCCTGGTGCAAGTATTGAAGAGACCAAGGTCGTAGATACCTATCCAGCTGCATTCAAAGTTGTGGATGCAAGTGATTCATTAAGGGCATTTCCCGGTGAAGTTTGTATAGAGGTGTATCTACAAGGCAGTCAAGGTGAAGAATTGAGTTCTGGAATCTGCAACAAATCTGGCGGAACATTAGATGTGAAAATACCGGATGGAAAATTCAGAATTTTGATTTATGCCGTAGGTCTTACTAATTCAAGTAAAGAGTTCTCTGGTGAGATGGCGAAAGGAAAATTTGGAGTAAAAGGTCTCTCCACTATTTCTGGCTCATCTCGCTACGAAGTGAAATTAGCTAAAGCGCCGCCAACTCCTGAGCCAAGTGCAAAACCAACTCCCACCACAAAACCAACTTCGATCCCTAGTCCAACGGCCACCCCAACGCCCACGAAAAGTGCAGCAGCCATAAGTCCAATCTCAAGTAGGTATTTTCAAGCAGTCCCAGCAACGAAAGCAACGAAATCCCTCACCCTCACCTCAAAGAGCTCATCTTTTACCCTTAAGGTCGGGGCAACGCTAAACCTAGCTATTCCACTTGTGGCCCGTGGCGTAAAGGTTTCGCTCAAGATCAAGTCGCCTGATGGAAAGACCGTTGCCTTGCCGGCAAGCACGCAGACTAAAGTGGGTCGCTTTGTTGCGCCCACGGTGAAGCTCAGCAAGCCCGGAAGCTATGTATTGTCGGTATTATTTGGCAAGAGCACGCGCCAACTTGTGTTGAAGGTGACCAAATGATGATGGCCAAAGAACGCATTTCCAAGGTTCTTCTCGCTGTACTCATGGGCACATTGCTGCAGACCGTTTTTCCAACCCCCTCTGGAAGCGTTGCACCGGTAATAACGAAAACCGTGACTGTCAAAGATTCAAGTAATAATCCTGTTCAAGGTGCGATTGTGCAGTTGATTTTTAACGACGTCAGCGGAACTGGACAGCGCTGGCAACAATTCTCAGAAAGTGTGACAACTAATTCTTCTGGAGTAGCGGTCGTCACAGCGCCAGATAGCGTTGAATGGATTCAACTTGTAGTGCAACCGACCGGTACTGCACTGGCCATCTATGCCAATTATCAAATTTCACTAGATGATGAAGAAATTGATGTGAAATTACAAAATAGTAATTTCAAATTGAATATATTGAGAAGTGATGGATCTAATCCAGTTCTCGGCGGAGGTTTTGGGCTAAACAAGATTGGCTACACCATTATTCGTCCTGGTCCTTTCGGGGTATACCTCGACGCCGAAGATGTAGCAGGCGGATATTTGTGGGTTTACCCAGACCAAGGTGAATTAACCAGCCAAACGTATAATTCTTATCAAATTAAGAATGTAACGACTGGTGGATCAACTTCAATCAATCTCTTTAGTGAGACAGGTACTGCGCTTACCGCTGATGGATCGGGTGTCTTTACCGCGCGCTATCTCAAGAGCAATTTATCGGGAACTCTCATTAACCCCGACGGCACCCCATACATATTGCCAGAGGGAGTATCAGCAAATATTCGACTGTGGGTCCTGCATCCAGCTGGTTATCGTTGGTATGAAGCGGCCTCCAACATCATGCGAAATGGTGATGACAATTGGAATATGGATTTCCAGCCTGGGGAGGCTGCAAAGGTCGAGATTTCGGTCGAATTCATTAACTCACTGACGCTTGGCCAATCCGGTGGTACCACCTTCTTTGTTAATGCTTCAAACAAATTTTCCTTAAGCGAAACCGGTACCTTCTCATCAACATTAAGTATTCCAGTCAAGGTTGTACCCACTGTTCCCACTTTTGGATTCATCGTAAAAGATTCAACTACGGCCCAAAACCTTGTCGCAGCAAACTATTCGCTCTATTCAGAGAACTCAAAAGTTAATTTCTACACAAATCTTGCGGCTACTAAAGGAAATCTAACTCTTCCAAATGGCACATATTCCTTTGATATTTCGCCAGCTCAAGGATCTAAGCAAATGTGGGCGCAGTACACCGTTGTTGTGAATGGTTCAAATGTAACAATTACCGATAGCGATGGCCGGCAAGCTACTAGCTCCGGAAAGGTCTTTGATCTCATTCTTAAGCCATTAGATTTGAAATTAACTGGAGCGACTTCTGCAATGAGTAAAGCGCTCAGAAGTGGATTTAACATTAACGCCTGGACATATGTCTCTGATGGCGATGGAAATTATTGGGAGGGAACAGAGTTTCCGTATGTTCGACTGGAATCTGCAACAGTCGGGGCGATTCTTCAAAATGGAACGTACAAGGTGAGTACAACTCCAAATTCCACAACTGGATATGGTCGAACTTTTTTCACCATTGTTAAATCTGCATCTGGATACACCCTTAATGGAGCTGCCGTTCCCAGCGATGGCGTTTTCAAGATCGCGCTTAACGCTTCCAATTTTAAGTATAAGTTGGTAGATCCTGCTGATTCTTCCAAAGTTATTAAGAACGGCTGGGTCGACTTTTGCCCGCAAATCGATGCTGAGACTGCAGCGAAGATGAAGGCTAACGGGCAATCGGTTGGACCTGAATATCAGCAGTGTTTTAGTGGCGGCGGCGACCTTACTGGCCAGGGAAGCGTCTACCTCGAGACTGGAACATGGCTTGTTTACGTCAACGGAGATGAATCAGCGTTAACCAAGACCTATACCGCTCGGGTCAATGCCTCCCATGAAGTGACGATAGATAGCGTAACGGCCAATGGATCTGGAGTGTTTTCACTAACGCAAGCGCTGCCAAATTTCACCGGTTCACTCTATGAAAGTGATGGAACGACGCAGATCAATTATGCCGAGACTCAGAATGCAACCGTATCTCTGGAATTTATCGATGCGAATGGGTATGCAGAAGAGATAACTGGTAGCGGGGTCAATTTCTGGAATAAGAACTTCTCTTTTAATCTAGAGCAGCAAGGTAAATATCGCCTCATTGCGCGCCCAAACAATATCAAGGATTACTCGACCACAACGAGCCAATACATTTATGTCAATGGTTCGGGTCAACTATCGCTAGATTCCACGACTGGTTTTGCATCATCTATCTCTAATTTCAAACTAGCACTTAAGCCCGGCAACTTTCCGGTTATGGTAGTAAACCCTGTTGATCAATCCCTGCTGACTGATTTTTGGGCCTATGCATATCCGCAAAAGGGCAAGGGATCACCGCAGTACTTTGGTTTCAAGATGGGGCGAAGCTCGCTCGCCAATCTCAATTTTGAAGCCGGCTCTGATTATGTAATTTATATGAGACCTTTCAATAATCCGTCGCTATCAGAATCTACCTATTATGTCTCTGTCTCGCTTGCTGGTGATATCACGGTTAGCGATGGCAAAAATCCAGTCCTTAAAACCAATGGTCGTTATATTCTCTCGCCAAAGATGACCAATATAAATGGTCAAATTGTGCAAAATAGTGGGGCTGCACTTCCTGATGGGGCCTGGGTTGATGTGCAATTACAGCGCTTGTACCAAGAGAAGAACTATTGGGAGCCAATACGTAGCGTCGGGGTAGAACAAGATGGACTCTTTGGATTCCCAATAAATGATGCAGGCACGTACAGAGTTTTCGCACGACCATCGGGTGATATCAACCTAGGAACTATTACTACCAACACATTTACTGTTGCCTCTGAATCAGTCTCAAGTTACGTTCTCAATCTTGGCAAAGTTGCGTTATCTACACCAACCATGAAATTCAAAGCCAAAGTCGCTGGATCTAGTTCATTTGTCTCTTATTACGGAGCTACCCTATTCAAAGATGGAAACTACATTGATAATCCATATGTTAATAAGGACGGTATTGGTGCGCTTACCTTTGAATCTGCTGGATCATATGAGCTCTGGCTCAATCCATATAAACTTGCGGATAGAAGTGTCACGCCAAAGAAATATAAAATAGATGTTACGAAGTCGGGCAATAACTATATTTATAGTGTCATTACAAGCCCGGGCTCAAGTACATCCGGTGGTTATACGATCTTTGAATTCGGTTCGCCAAATCTCAAGGGCGTGGTCACGAATTCTGATAGCACTGTGGCAGTGGCAGATATTCCAGTTCTAGCTGTTAACAGCGTGAATTTAAAGGAAGGTTGGCAAAACTATTCGCAGACCGATGCAAACGGAAATTGGTCTATGACCCTTGAACGGGGTACATATAAGATTTTTGCACGTGCTCCTGGTGGTTCCATTCTTTACGCAAATAGTGATTACATCGGTGATGTAGTCGTGGATGAGACTGGCACGGTTACATCGATTCCGGCAGGTCAATCTGCAACTAATTTCATCGTCAAGCTCAATGCTCCGACCTGGTCAGGTGTAGTTAAGAACCCAGCGGGAGATGCAGTTGTTTCGTACGCTGGCGTCTGCTTGGAAGGATATAGCTCATTCTATAAAGGTAATTATGGCTGGTGCGCGAACTCAAATGCACAAGGCCAATGGGCGCTCTTTAAGCCATCCACGGTTACATTGGATGAAAATTCATATTTGCGAGTTTATGACTGGAATAACAACCAATATCCAACCCTTATTGTTAAAGGAAAAACTGCAATTGAGGCGATGATTGGAACTAGCGGTAGCAATAAAGTTCTCAAATTCCCTTCGCCTAATCTTGAGTTAACTGTCAAAGGAGCTGGCTCGCCAGTACAAGGCGCTTGGGTTAATGTCTATAGCAAAGAACAAAACTTTGGTGCAAACAATTCCACAAATGCTCTTGGTGTCAGCACGATGTACCTGCCAACCTTGACTAGCGCGCTAGATGTTTCGATCGATGTACCTCGAACTTCGGATGCAATTCAGCCCTATGTATCGACGAGCATGCGATACACAGCGCAGCAAGTTCTGGACAGTACTACTTCGGGAGTCTTCAAAGCGACTGTGAATCTAAAGACTCCGAATTTAAAGGGCATTGTGCGTGATCCCGTGGGAAATTCTGAGCTCACTAATACCTGGATTGAAGTTCAAAATATTACCGATGGCAGATGGGCTCCGGGTACCTCCCTTGGTAGCAATGGAACCTTTGGTCTTTACCTACCGAGCAGCCCAAATTGTGGTTGCCAGACTGAATACATAATTACCGTACATGCCCCTGGTAACACTGCAAGCGTTGATAAGCAGTACAAAGCCATGGTCAGTAGCAGTGATGTTGTCACGCTCTTTGATAAGCGCACTAATGCTGCAATTTCTACAGAAGTAATTAGCAGCAACACCCTTTATTCGATGACCTTGCAGCAACCTAATTTTAAGGCGGCCGTGCGTGAACCTGGAGTCGGCTCCACGCCGGGCCCTCTCGTTAGCTGGAGTCGAAATGATAATTATGGAACTTCATGGGCATATGCCGAGCTCTATAACATCACCAATAATGAATGGATTCCTGGCCAAGGTGTAGCCGAGGATGGAACGTTAAAACTCTATCTACCTGGTGGATGTTGCCGTGCATCTAAGGAATATCGACTTACGCTTCATCCAGCATGGACGTCAACGGGCAACATGATTAAGAGAGATTACAAAGTTGTTGTCGACTATAACGATTCAGTAACCATTACCGATATTCGATCCGGAACAGTTGCTGGAACCGAAGTCCTTAACGGAAATACCTATCTCTCGCTATCTCTCGGTAAGCCAAATCTAAGTGGATTAGTTGTAAATAAAGATGACACGGCTGTTGCCTATAGTTGGGTTTCAATTTATCCAAAGTGGAGTAGCCCAAATAGGGGAAGTTGCACCACTAACGAGTGCTACATGTACTCAAATTATCAGGGCAAATTCTCTACCAACCTTAATGACGGTTCTTACGACATGTATGCAAATCCGATGTGGTGGGGGACATTCCAGGGCACACAATCTTCAGTCTGTTCGATCACGGTCGAGACCGGCACATTAACTTCGGCAAATAATTGTTTGCAAAATGATGGCAGCGTGAAGTTGAAGCTGCGCCAACCTAATCTCTCCTTCACCCTCAATGATGGCACTAAGCCTGTCTCTGATGCTTGGGTATCCGTCGGAATTGGAAACTCATGGGCAAGTGGGCGATCTGATGAGAACGGATTTGTTGGTCTTTTCATCGATACCTCTACTGTCGCCGGTGGCGGCAACCAATATGAAAAAGATGGAGTTATTTACGGTGGTCCATTAACGGGTCCACAAAAAATTCGGGTCTATGTGGATCCGCCATGGACTTCTCAGAATATGGCTCGTTGGAATTGTGAATCAGGAGATAGCAAGCCGGTCTGTAATGCGCTTACTGATTATGTCGTAGGTGAAACTTGGACTGCTCGCAATCTCGGAACAATTACACCGCCGCTTCCGAATACTCAGATTCGCGTTATTCGTCCGGATACAAACGCCAGCGCTGGTTGGTATAACTACTTGAGCGTTTATCGCATCAACCCTGCACACCCAGATTGGTGGGATTGGGCTGGTTGGAGCGGCACAAATGGTGATGGAATTGCCACTTTGAATATTGAGACAACAACCGCGAATTCTTCCTGGAAATACAAACTTTATATTTCACCTGCATGGAACCTACGAAATGATTTCACTGGCAAGATGCTGGATAACAATGGTGCTGGTTATACCTTTGCTCAGCTGAATTCACTCAGCTTTGCTCTTGGCACACCTAATTTGCAGGTGACTTCACTTCTTCCAGATCGTGCCACACCGAATAAGTGGGGTTGGGTTTCTGTCGAAGAGGTAAATGATTCTTTAACTACTGTCGCCTGGGTAGGCAGTGATGGGCTCAATGAATATGGAAAGGCATCATTTACCTTACCGTCTTCGAAGAAATTTAAGGTTGCAATGAATCCAGGGCCAGGCCGATCGGGAACAACAACTTTCTGCTATTTACAAACTGATTCAGGTGGGTTGATTTCTAAAGTAGATGGTCAATGCGCAGCTGGCGATACCACTACTGCAACAGCAATGACTCTTGTTCTAGCCAGAGGAAATGTCGTCGGTAAGATCAAAACTTCTTCTGGCACAGGAATAGTCGGAGCAGTGATTTATGCCAATATTGTTGGCGCGACTAATGAAGATTATGCCGTGATTGCCTGTTCAAATGCTGATGGTGATTACGGATTAATTCTCAAAGCTAACCAGAGTTATCAGATAAAGGTATTCCCGATCAATAAATCAGGAACCACGTATCTCGATAAAACGGACCTAGCCCCACTCACGATTACGGATGCGAGTTCAACGACGTTAGATGTAACGCTTAGCTCCTAGAACTTAATTCCAGCTCGTTTATCGCTTTCCTGTACGGGCCGTCACTACCACTTTAATTGGAGTTGTCGCTCCACTTGTTCCACTTATAACTGGTACCGCGGTGGCAGATAGGAATTGTTCCCCGTGCTTAGATGTTTTCCAAGTGCAAGAAGCGGTGATGTTTGGTGAAGACCCGGTTGTTAACTTGTTTTTACAACCGACGATGGGAATCCCATTGATTCGAAAGG
>CAEZYL010000053.1_pt1 | contig 8075 bp, 6 predicted proteins | sample 7265501 | NCBI WGS metagenome assembly CAEZYL01 (sample SAMEA6813933, study PRJEB35770) | freshwater metagenome | biome: Freshwater; feature: Freshwater reservoir; material: water | place: Czech Republic | collected 2017-04-14 | depth 30m m
AGATATCAGCTCATGTTGCGTCGGTTATTGCTCGTGAAAGTGCGGATGCCATAGATCGCGGATTAGCTCCAGAACTTATCCGCGAGCTCGAAGAAAAAGCACTTGCACATGCCGAGAATCATTCACCAGTGCAGATCGCAAATAAGATTCGTTCAACAATTGCAAAGCTTGCGCCAGAAGAGTTTGAAGAGCGCGTAGAACGTGCGGTTGAAGAACGTAATGTTTACATGTATCCGGAACCACATGGTATGGCAACAATCATCGCCCTTCTCCCAATAACTGAAGCGCAAACCATTATGTTCGCGATTGATAAGATGGCAAGGATTGCACAAGCCCGTTTCCGTCAGGAAGCTGGTTCCGCTACTTCTTCTGGTTCCGCTGGTTCCGCTGGTTCCAGTAATTCTTCTGGTTCCAATTTTGCCGTAGTAGTAAAAGCTCGCGTACCAAGATTAGAAACCTTACGCGCAGATGCGCTTGCAGATCTCGCATCTCATTTTCTTTCTACAAACCAAGAGTTAGCCCCTCAACATCGACGTCCAGTTTCAGTTAATCTCACAATTGACTTGCCCACGATGCTCGGTCTTGCCGATAACCCCGGACAGCTAGCCGGATATGGACCAATTCCTGCTTCACTTGCACGCGAATTGGCTTCGGATGGAAAATGGAAAAGATTTATTACTGATCCACTCACCGGTAATCTCCTTGATTATGGGCGACAAACTTACGAACCTCCACAGGCCCTTGTAGATTTTATTCTGGCGCGAGATCAAATTTGTAGATTCCCAGGATGCAGACAGCCAGGTCGGGTATCCGATATTGATCATGCAGAAAGTTGGGAATCTGGTGGAGTAACTTCTCCAGCAAACATGGGGCTGCTTTGTCGCCGTCATCATCGAATGAAAACTCATGAGGGATGGTTGCTCGAAAGTCACGCGGATGGTTCGTGCACCTGGACTACCCCTGCTGGTAAGAAGATTTTTATCCCTACGCGTCCCGCGGATGAAGTTGCCTAATTATTAACATGATTTTCTCTCGCATCCATTAGGTACCATTTGACTTGGAGTTAGACTCTTCGCATGGAATCCCTCGTCCTCTTAGTGAGCGTACTACTCGCTATCGGGCTACTCGGTGGGCCGATTGCGCTACTTTTATCGACTCAGGCAAGAAAGATTAAATCGCGCCCAGCATCCATCGCATACAAGTCTGTAGTTGCAACTCTCGCGGCGCTTTCCATACTTACTAACGCAATGTTTCTTATAGAGCACATACCTATAACTTTGCGTTTATTGGCTCTTGCAGCTCTTTGCACAGGAGTAATTGCAATAAAGCAACTGTTCTTTAGTAGATCCAAGAACTCGTAGAGCTCTTGGATAGCAGGCATATGGTGGAGGTGCCGGGAATCGAACCCGGGTCCTCTAGTACTGACATAGGGCTTCTACGGGCGTAGTGGTCATAATCGTTTTCTCAGTCCTGACTCTCTCGATCACAAGTAGTCAACGAACTCAGTTACAGATTGATTTCCCCATTAGTGTCTATAACACCACCAGCAGGTGAGCTCTCTAGCGACGCTAGGTTCCAAGTCGAGAGCACACTTGGTCTAACGGATTACGAGGTTCGCTTATGCAGCGAAGGCGTAATCAGCGGCAGTTGTACTGGCGCTTAGTTTTTTGCCAGGGTTATTGGTTTACGAGATCATCCCGGCTTCCTCGGCCCGCTTCACCTATCCCAACATCTAAAGTCGAGACCGTTCACCCCCATATTTTCATACAGGTAAAACGAGGTTTAGCATTATTCGTCTATATGTAGTTGTGTGTGTGGGTATAACTGCCTAAGTGTAAAGGTTATTCCCCTAAAGGAATAATGGAGGGAACAAATAAGCGTGCACTTTTAGTGAAACTGATTGATTAGCACATCTGGCCATGCGATTGAGAGTTGGACCGAACGTTGGGCTATTAACGCTCGGACTTACCTGAATTACGGCGTGAGAGTTCACGGTTTACTTCGCGTGTGGCTTGTTGCTCCATCAAGGTCGCGCGCTTGTCGTGCGATTTCTTACCCTTAGCCAGAGCCAGTTCAATCTTTGCTTTGCCATCTTTGAAATAAAGAGAAAGTGGCACAAGTGTGAGACCGCCCTGTTTAGTCAGTGCAGCCAGTTTGTCGATCTCTTTTCGGTGCATCAAGAGCTTGCGCTCTCGACGAGGTGGGTGGTTATTCCATGTCCCCTCTGTGTATTCAGGAATATGAACACCACTTAGCCACATCTCCCCTTTATTGACCATTGCAAAACCGTCAATAAGAGAGGCGCGACCAGCACGAAGTGATTTCACTTCAGTGCCGGATAGAGCAATTCCGCATTCAAAGACTTCCTCGATGGAGTAGTCATGACGTGCTTTCTTGTTCTGAGCAATAATCTTCTTACCTAGTTCTTTTACCATCAGGGCTACCCCCTCTCTCTAAATACGGATTCTTCATCCATTAAGGGCTAAGGGTACTCGGGCTAAGAGAGGTTAGTTAATTGAGCAAGAAGAGAGAATTACTTGCTGGCTTCGCCAGCCTCAAAAGCAGCTAAACCACCAAGAACTGCAATCGCCTTGGATATCTCTTCGCTCTCTGAGACCGCTAAATCAGGAGTAATTCCGACGCGATCAATGATTCGACCAGATGGTGTGCGGTATTTGCCAACAGTTATTTCAATCTGCGAGCCATCGTAAAGCTCACGCAGTTCTTGCACAGTTCCTTTTCCATAACTTTTTTCACCGAGTACAACAGCGCGATTGCGATCCTGAAGTGCGCCTACAACAACTTCAGCTGCACTTGCAGTCGACTTATTAATCAAGACAGTCATTGGTGACATAACCGCGTTCTTGTTGGTCGAAGAGAGAACTTGATCGCTTTTGCCACGGCGAGAATATGAAACTACAACCCCATTGTTCAAGAAGAGTGAAGCAAGGTTCACGCCCTCTTTAAGTAGTCCTCCTGGATTATCACGGAGATCGAGGATGATTCCCTTTTTATGGTCATACTTAAATAGAGCGCGAGAGACGTCATAAGCAATATTTGAAGAGAAGGCAGAGACCTGAATATAGAGAATGCCTGGTGCAATTTGTGTTGCTTCCACATCGCCATTGAGGACTGCTGCGCGAACTACTTTTACGCGATTCAATACTTGGTTACGTTCAAATTCGATTAATACTTCAGATCCTGGTGCTCCTCGAAGCGAAGCAATCGCAGTTGAAATTTGGGCACCATTAGAAGAGACACCGTTAATCGAATTAATTACATCTAACGTCTTAAGACCGGCCGCAGCTGCAGGTGAATTTGGTTGCACACTTGAAATCTCTATAGTGCCCGTCTGATTCTTACGGAGCCAAACGCCTATGCCGCTATAACGGCCATCGGTCGTCTGATTGAATATTCCTACGCTTTGAGAAGGAAAATAATTTGCCCACTGATCGCCAGTAGCTTTAAGCACTGCCTCAATTGCCGCGCGCTCGAGTTCACTCTTATTTAGTGATTGAGATTCACCAGCAAGAACTTGATTGATGGATTGATCCACAATGCTGCGATGACGATATTGCCCGAAATAGTCTCCGGCTGCGAATGCAACAATGACCGCTAAGGATGCGATAGCGGCAAAGGCAACGCGAAAAGGCGAGTTGAGAAAAACCGGAACTTTTCGTTCTCTGGGGCGAAGAGGAGAGGTGATTGATATATCTGGTGATGGAGAAGCTGACTTCTTCGCGCTCTTTTTCACTTCACTCTTGATAACTGAACCTTTGGCAGCCGCGCTCTTGGCAACCTTTTTAGCTGCTTTCTTTATCGGCTCGACCATGCGCTAATTCTGGCATGGCTGGCATGTGGGTAAAACCCTGATTATCCCAAGGCCCACGAGAGAATTTCAGCGATAGTGCTGAATAAGCTCTTTACAGAGCAAGGTATTGATGGCAACCTAGCGAGCCTGCTCAAAGGAGCGTGATTAGGTTTTCCAATATTTGGAGACCGAAGCATTTGGAGACCGAAGCATTTCGGTAGAGATCGAACTTGAGAGAGTAGAGAATTGCCAATATTTGAAAATTCAGATGAGACTGAACAAGTTGAATATCATGATGATATTGATGTTGTCACAGGTCCAGAATCAGACCGAAAGAGAATCTCTCTTGGTTTCGCCGCAAAGGCACTAGTCTCGATTCTTGGCGTCTCTATATTTTTTAGTCTAGGGAATACCTTTGCCGGAAATATTCGAATTAATTCCACAGGTACCTTGGAATACGGTCAAGGAATTGCAGTCGCTGCTGCTTGTTCATCAACTACGCCATTGACCTTAACTCCGAACGCAACCTTAATAAATGCACCCGGTAATGGTGCTTCGTTCTATTTCCAATCAGTGACAGTTTCAAATATTCCAGCAGGATGCACTGGTGCAGACTTTGAAATCTCTGCCTACGGTACATCCAGTTCTACACCTCTTGCTATCTTTAATAGCACAGCAACTAAAGCGATCGTTTACAACAATGCAGGAACATTTATTGCTGGATACAAGACCAGTGGCGTGAACATCTCAAGTGGGTCGGGGACATTTACTATAACTTTTAATACACCAGCAGCCTTAGCTTCGGCCGTTGCCAAAGTAACGCTGCAAAGCACAAATCACACACCATGGCCATGTAGCGATGGCGGTCCATGCGAAATTGGCGAGACAGGTCCAGGTGGAGGAATTGTCTTCTACGTTAATCCGACTGGCTTCAATTGTGGGGCATCATTTTCTTCAACCGGAAGTCCATCTGGCGGAAAGTGCAATTACATGGAATTGGCACCATACAACTGGAGCACTTTGGGAGCAGATCCCCATTTGAACTGGTCAACTGATGCAAATAGAGCCACAGCGGTGCCTGGACTAACGCTCGACGCTGGTTGGAGCTTAGGTGCTGGAAACAACGTTAACTCTGCTGCATTAGCTGCGGTAATCGGACAAGGATTACAACAAACCAATCTAATTGTGGCGCAAAATGGTACATGTGCAAACTCCGCAACTTGTACCTATGCCGCCGGTGCAGCTAAGGCATATACCTCAACGGTAAAGGGAGTTTTATATTCAGATTGGTATCTTGGAAATATTGGGGAAGTTAATAATCTTTGCAAGTACGCTACAGCGCAAACCGGCACTCCTGATACTAGAAAGTGTTCGGGAGGAGAGTATGTCTCTGCTCCTTTCTACGGATCTGGAACCCTACTTACCAACCAAGCTCAAGGTGGATTTTCTAATTCATACTATTCATCTTCAGATCAAGGCGGAGCCACTGGCAACTTTCGATTTGATCTTCGTTCCGGTCAAGCACTCAGCAACTTTACAAAGGAAACTTTACCTTGCGCAGTACGACCAATTAGAGCCTTCTAGATACCTGAATCTCTAACTAGCTAAAATCCTAAATTCAACAGTTAAATACTGTCAAACTTTATCTCTACTTCTTTCTCGATTTATACGTTGAGGTGGCGGCGCAAGGTCACGATGGATGCAATCGATGAGACCACGAAACCGATGAGCAAGAGGTAGGCCGATGAAACCCAAACATCTGTCCATGTGAAGAAGCGAGTGAAGGAGAGCAGCGGAGATACTCGTGTATCAATCAAGTACTTAAAGGCGGAGAGGAATCCGACTGATACGCCCCAACCAATGATGGTGGAGACAACTCCTTCGAGTAGGAAGGGAAGCTGGATTGAGAACGAAGATGCGCCGACTAGTTTCATTACTCCAGTTTCACGGCGGCGATTAAATGCTGCGACGCGAAGCGTGTTAGAGATAAGAAGCGCCGCGGTAAGAACTGATGCGATACCAATCAAAAGAGCACCATCGCGAAGAACACTGAGGAGTTTAAAGAACTTGTCCAAGATCGCTCGTTGATCTTGCACCGAATCGATGCCGGGGCGACCTGAGAATGCACTTTGCACAACTGCAAATTTGGTGGGGTCTTTCAATTTAATTCTAAAAGATTGAGGTAATTGATCTTGTGTAACATTTTGAGCAATCGATGAACCTTTAAATTGCTCTTGGAAGTGCTTGTATGCCTCAGCTTGTGTCTCGAAAAATACTTCATCAACGATAGGAAGCGCCTTGATATCGTCCTGTATCGATGCGATCTGAGCAGGTGTAGTGGGGCCACTCGCGCAAGAAGGAGTTTCAGAGAGATTGTCACAGAGAAATACTGATACTTGAATCTTGTCGTACCAATAATCCTTCATCACACGTACTTGGCTATTAGCAAGCAAGCCAATTCCAAGCACAGTAAGAGAGATGGCAACGGTAATCATGACTGCAAAAGTCATGGTCATATTACGGCGAAGTCCGATTCTTACTTCACTCATTACAAATTTAGTGCGCACAGTTCTCTCTCCCCTTAGCCTGAGTACCCGTAAACGCCGCGGACTTGGTCGCGCACTACGTGCCCACCCTCAAGTTCGATAACGCGCTTACGCATCTGATCCACAATCGTGGAATCGTGTGTTGCCATCAAGACTGTTGTGCCCTCGCGATTAATTCTGTCGAGCAACTTCATGATGCCCACGCTGTTTGCGGGGTCTAGGTTTCCAGTTGGTTCATCTGCAATAAGAATGGTTGGTTTGGAAACATAAGCACGAGCAATAGCAACGCGTTGTTGTTCTCCGCCAGACAATTCAGAAGGCTTGCGATCGCCTTTAGCTTCAAGGCCAACTAGCTCAAGAATTTCTGGGATTTCGCGGTCAATTTCTTTCTGCGAATATCCAAGAACATGGAGAGTGAATGCAACATTCTCTGCCACTGTCTTGTTGGGGAGCAAGCGGAAATCTTGGAAAACGGTTCCGACCTGACGGCGAAGCTCCGGAATTTTATGTTTTGCCAGAGTGTTCAAATCTTTTCCAGCAACAATAATATTTCCAGAGGTGGGACGTTCTTCGCGAAGAACTAATCGAAGGAAAGTAGATTTACCCGAACCAGAGAGACCGACTAGAAATACAAATTCACCCTTTAATATTTCAAGGTCAACAGAGTCCAAAGCAGGGCGTTCCTGCTTCGGATAGATCTTGGTGACGTTCTCAAAACGAATCACATTTACTCCTGTGGTTCTCATGTGGTCCGGCGGGTGGCTGGACCATCAATATGAGCGCAAGTTTAGGCAACCAGAGCGCTCAAGGTCGGGAAATACGGCCTAGTTGCGCGAAAGATTGAGTCAGTTAATCCACATTCTGAGCCTGAGGTGAGAAATATTTCACGCTTATTGATGAATCCAATTTGAGAGTGATTGCATTTCACATCGAGCCGAGATTGAGCAATTTCAATGCGATTATTGGAAATTACTCGCTTCGCTTTCGCCACTTAATTGCAGCTTCAATAAATCCATCAATATCACCGTCGAGAACCCCTGATGGATTTCCAACTTCATAATCAGTACGGAGATCTTTCACCATTTGATACGGCGCTAAAACATAAGAGCGCATTTGATTTCCCCAAGAACCAGAATTATCACCTTTAAGAGCATCGATGCGTGCACGTTCTTCTTGGCGGCGGCGTTCAAGTAATTTCGATTGGAGAACAGCCATTGCAGTGGCTTTGTTCTGGATTTGGCTTCGCTCATTCTGGCAAGAAACTACGATGCCGGTCGGAATATGCGTTATACGAACTGCCGAGTCAGTTGTATTTACGCCTTGTCCACCCGGGCCAGAAGAACGATAAACATCTACGCGAATCTCTTTTTCATCAATCTCGACATGGTCACTCTGTTCTACAACCGGAACCACTTCTACGCCGGCGAAAGAGGTATGACGGCGAGACTGAGAATCAAAGGGAGAGATACGTACCAGGCGGTGTGTGCCTTGTTCAACGGAGAGAGTTCCGTATGCGTAAGGCGCGCTCACGCGGAAAGTCGTTGATTTGATTCCAGCTTCCTCTGCATAGGAAGTTTCTAGTACATCCACTTTAAGAGATTTACGTTCGCAGTAGCGCAAATACATACGCATCAACATTTCAGCCCAGTCGGCTGCTTCCACGCCGCCAGCTTCTGACCTGACCGTTATCAAGCAATCGCGATCATCGTATTGACCAT
>CAEZYL010000059.1_pt1 | contig 7356 bp, 6 predicted proteins | sample 7265501 | NCBI WGS metagenome assembly CAEZYL01 (sample SAMEA6813933, study PRJEB35770) | freshwater metagenome | biome: Freshwater; feature: Freshwater reservoir; material: water | place: Czech Republic | collected 2017-04-14 | depth 30m m
TGTTGAGGGGCTAACTCTTGGTTTGTAGAAAGAAAATGAGATGCGAGATCTGCAAGCGCATCTGCGCGTAAGGTTTCTAATCTTGGTACGCGAGCTTTTACTACTACGGCAAAATTGGAACCAGAAGAAGAAGCGGAACCGGAACCGGAACTGGAGGAGGCAGCGGAACCAGCTTCTTGACGGAATCGAGCTTGTGCAATTCGCGCCATCTTGTCGATGGCAAACATAACGGTTTGGGCCTCGGTAATAGGAAGTAGCGCAATTATGGTTGCCATTCCATGTGGCTCTGGATACATATGAACATTTCGCTCTTCGATGGCTCGCTCTACCCGCTCTTCAAATTCCTCAGGTGCAAGTTTTGCGATAGTTGATCGAATCCTGTTTGCAACTTGAACCGCAGAGTGATTCTCAGCGTGCGTCAATGCACTTTCTTCCAGTGCTCGAATCTGCTCTGGAGCTAATCCCTGTTGAATTGCATCTGCACTTTCTCGTGCAATAACGGAAGCGACGTGTGCTGATATCTCTCCCATAGCGAGCGCGTCGCACACTAATGGAAAATGATTATTAAGAGTGCGAGCAACATCAATCCGTGATTGCGCGGTGCTAGGTGACATCCGCAAAACGGTCGCCACATCCTCCCGTTCAAGTTCATCGACTCCAAAAATTCCTTCGGGCTTTCCGGGAGCATCGCCCGCAACAGCAAATAGCGCAGATTGCATGAGTGCATCTAGCCAACCAGTCTGCTTCTGCAAAGTCTCGAGATATTCGAGGCGGCCGGCATAGTCCAGGGTCATTGGATCTATTGCTTGAATTTCGGAGAGGACATCAATGCCTGCGCGCGCTACGAGGAGCTGTGAAATACGAAGCTCAACTTCTCGAGTGCGGGTCATGGTTGAATTATTGGTGTTACTGCTGACAATATCGAGAAAAGATTTCATTTTATTCACATAAGCAGCGAGTTCATTTAGATGAGAAAATCGGAGTCAGGAGGAAAGGAAACTAACTCAAAGTAATCATCGACTATAAAGTTAGCCAAAAAAGCAATAATATTTCTCCGTGAACACCCCTAAAGATTCTTTTCAGGATAAAGCATTATCTGAGATAAAACTTATCTTTCAGATTATCGATGAGCTTCAAAAAATTGAGAATAAATCCAAGCTGCAGATATTCGAAAATTCCCTTCGCTTCACCTTTCAAGGACTCGCCAAAACGCTGCATAACCTAAATGAGATTTCTCCCGACTCCATACTGATGGAGAAATCTGCATTCCTCACTCCTTTCCCTGCACTATTGAATATTTCAAATCTCCAGCCGCAACTCCTTGCGCTTCAGAAGTACTTGTTGGCATCGCTCCTTTAACTAACAACATCTGATTTATTGGAACACTGCGAAGCTACATACCTCAGCTCTGAAAATTCGCACGTACTATCGCGACTTAATATCTTGGCATCCTGCATATTTATGCGCCAGTGCTCGCTCGTCCTGATAAATCCAGCCCTCGCTTATCAATCAGGAACCAAGCACCATCTCTTTACCCGTAGAATTAATTCATGAGCAAAGTCCTAGCGAGCCTCCCCATCGGCGAGAAAGTCGGCATTGCATTCTCCGGTGGTCTCGATACCTCCGTTGCTGTGGCATGGATGCGCGAGAAGGGCGCGGTGCCATATACATACACCGCAGATCTCGGTCAGTATGACGAACCAGATATTCAATCTGTTCCAGGCCGCGCTAAAGAATATGGCGCAGAGGGTTCTCGGTTAGTTGATTGCAAACTCGCACTCGTAGAAGAAGGTTTTGCAGCAATCGCGTGCGGTGCGTTTCATATCCGTTCTGGCGGAAAACAATATTTCAATACAACACCACTCGGCCGCGCAGTCACGGGCACGATGTTGGTGCGCGCGATGTTGCAAGATGGCGTTTCTATCTGGGGCGATGGTTCTACCTATAAAGGCAATGACATCGAACGTTTCTATCGTTATGGCCTATTAGCTAATCCTAAACTTCGCATCTACAAGCCATGGCTCGATCAAGATTTTGTCACCGAACTCGGTGGTCGCAAAGAGATGTCGGAATGGCTCGTCTCTCGCAAGTTGCCATATCGCGACAGCACCGAAAAGGCATATTCCACTGATGCAAATATTCTTGGCGCTACTCACGAAGCAAAGCGGTTAGAGCACCTCGACACATCCGTCGAACTCGTCGAACCCATCATGGGCGTTCGCTTCTGGGATGAATCAGTAAAGATTGCATCTGAAGATGTGAAAATTGAATTTGTTCAAGGCCGCCCGGTCTCTATTAACGGCAAGTCACTCGAAGCCGTTGCTCTAATGGATGAAGCAAACAAAATCGGTGGTCGCCATGGACTTGGCATGGCAGACCAAATCGAAAATCGCATCATCGAAGCAAAGTCTCGCGGTATCTACGAAGCACCAGGAATGGCGCTGCTCTTTATCGCCTACGAACGCCTGATCTCTGCCATTCATAACGAAGACACCATTGCGAACTATCACGCAGAGGGCCGCCGTCTCGGACGTTTGCTCTACGAAGGTCGCTGGTTAGATCCACAATCATTGATGCTCCGTGAATCACTACAACGTTGGGTTGCCTCTGCCATCACCGGTGAAGTCACGATTCGCTTGCGTCGCGGTGATGATTATTCAATTATCAACACCACTGGCCCACACCTCTCTTATCACCCAGATAAGTTGTCGATGGAGCGCACTGAAGATGCAGCATTTGGCCCGGGCGATCGCATTGGTCAATTAACGATGCGCAACCTCGATATCGCTGATACTCGCGCCAAACTTGAAATGTATGCATCCCAAGGTCAATTAGGCGATGGGCAATTCCAACTCATTAAAGAGATTGAAGCGGAATAGAAGAGTCCGTAAAAGTTACTCACAAGCGAGGGCGTATATGCCCTCGCTTTTTCATTGCCCGCGTACGATGTAACTATCGATGGTTCAGCGTTCTGAACTTTATTTGGGCGTAATCGCCCGTTGGAGGAATCTGTGGCAACACAAGAGAATCAAGTTCAAACAATCATTCATGTTCAGCTCACCGGTCGCAACAAGGCCACCGCATTTTGGCGTTGGATTCTTATCTTTCCAGTTTTCTGTTTGCTGACTGCATTCTCATCAGCCTCAATAGTTCACACTGGTCAATACGCCACAGGCGTATTAGTTCTTCCCGTCGTCCTTACACTTCTTTTCCGCGGGGTCTACCCATCATATGTTTTGACTTTTAATAAAGCGCTTCTCGAATTCAATGCTCGTGTGTGCGCTTACGCACTTCTCTTAACCGATGATTATCCTTCTATCGAGGCTAATCCAAATATCGCGGTTCACCTTCCGGAGATCGAAGATGGAAAGAAACTTAGTCGTGGTCTGCCATTAGTTAAGTGGATCTTCGCGATTCCTCTAATTCTCGTGGGAGTTGTTTATTCAATACTTTCTCTCTTTGCAACAATTTATGCTTGGCTCTATGTCTCTGTTACCGGCACATACCCAGAGAGCGTGGCGAATTTAGTACTTGGAACGCTGGAGTACTGGAACCGCGTGACCGGATATGCAGTCATCATGGTTACAGATGAGTACCCACCCTTCACACTTAAGTTCTAAAGAGTTACTTAAGCCATTAAATCGCGGAGTTGTTGGGCATGTTCTGCATTGTGCCCAACAGCTTTAGCAAAGAATTGCTTCATGGGGATTTCACCGAGTTCAAAGTGAACTCCCTTGCGCTCCCAATCGGATTCCGATGCGTTCTCTAGAATATTTTCAATGACAGCGTGAATCGACTTATAAAGTGCGATTGATTCAGCCGCAGAACGCTGTGAATAATGTGTGCGATCTGGATAAGCCTCTTCTGCAAAATTAATAATGGTGGGCTTATCTGAGGTAAGAATATGTAGATATCGGGTTGCAAAGTGAAGCTCTGCATCAACCATGTGATGAATCACAAATGCTGGTGGCCATTCGCCGCCCGGCATGGCCTTGTTTAAATCTGCTGCCGGAATTGAGGCCGCGACTTCTGCGAATTCTTTGCCGTTAGATTTGTAGGCAGCTAATAGTTCTGCGGGTGTTTGGCTCATGATTGGCTCACTTTCTCTGGATATCCCTTGATGGGGCAACGATACCGAGTACCCTATGGCTCATGCACGGGGTCTGCCCCGGTTCTTATTACACCAGCACCACCTCACCGAATATAGGAGATAGAAATGGCTAACAAAGAACAGAAGAGCAATGCAAATGCCAAGAAGGAACCAAAGCTCTCACTCAAGGAGAAGCGTCTTGCCAAGGCTGAAAAGGCCGACAAGAAATATAAGGATTAATTAATGGCCCAGGTTGCCCCGCTTCGTTGGGGAATCTTGGGTGCTGGATCTATCGCACAACAATTTACCCGCGACGTTCTTCGTCTAGAAGATCATCGCGTTGTTGCGGTGGGATCTCGCACAATGGAGAAGGCGAACGCGTTCGCAGATAAGTTTGCAATTCCCAATCGTCACGCCTCTTACCAAGATTTGGTCAATGACCCTGATGTGGATGCCGTTTATGTTGCAACACATCATCCGATGCACCGCCGCGACGCCGAGATGGCAATGAATGCGGGCAAAGCTGTTCTCTGCGAGAAGCCATTGACTATGAGCCATGCAGATGCAGTCTCGATGGTTGAAACCGCTAAGAAGAACAACGTTCTCTTCATGGAAGCAATGTGGGCACGATACTTGCCTCATATGATTCGCGTTCGCGAAATTATTAAGTCCGGCGTCCTTGGCGAGATTATTAGCGTTCGCGCCGATCATGGACAATGGTTTCCGACCGACCCAGAGTTCCGCCTCTTTAAGCCAGAACTTGGTGGAGGAGCGCTCTTTGATTTAGGAATCTATCCAGTCTCTTTTGCATCGATGGTTCTTGGAACTCCTAGCCAAGTCACCGCCCGCTCTACCAAGGCATTTACCGGCGTCGATGGTCAGACCTCCATTATCTTGCAATACGCATCAGGCGCGCATGCCGTGCTCAATACAACGAACTTGGCGGCAACACCGAACACCGCTCTGATTGTCGGAACTAACGCGCGCATCGAAATCGATCGCACCTTCTATTTCCCATCTAAATTCCGTGTCATCAACAACAAAGATGAAATCATCGATGGCTGGGATAAGGCATATGTCGGCCACGGACTCCGTGAAGAGGCAGTCGAATTAGCTCGCGCTTACCGCGCTGGTGAAAAAGAGAGCCCGATGCTTCCACACTCTGAAATCTTGACCATTATGAGAACGATGGAAGATATTGCTACTCAGATTGGTTTGGAATTCCCCGAATTCATAATGTAAGAGATTTGCGCTAAATATTAACAACGATGACTCGTAGAACTGGCGTGCTCAAGATCGATTCGCCAGCTGGAGTAATAACTCCGGCTCGTCCCATAGAAACCCCAGTTGTAAAGCCATTTGCGCTCATGTAACTATCAGGGATGCTCAAAATTATCTTTATCGGAGTTCTACTGGTGATGTAAGACGTCGCATTTCTGCTCTCTATATTGCGACCGAAATTCACCGTGACCGAGCCAGCGGTTGTCCAGAAGTTCTCTCCCACTATTTCAATTACGGTATTTGTGCCAGAACCGATTCCGCCAGCGGTTTGAGTTATCGATGTAATAACTGGAGCAATCGTTGTCGTTGAGCTATCAGCCGCAGTTGTGATGGTGGTCGTCTCTAGCCGTGGCAAGTAATCAAGAATTACAGTATGAGATCCGCCTGCATTCTGGCCAGCGAAGGTAAATCCAGAGGTAAAGAGATAAAAGGTAATTGTGCGAGTATCACTAGCTGCTAAATAGTTATCCGTCTGCGGTACAGATATGTTGACTACGCAGGAACCAGCAACACTTGAAAATACTTTTCCTAGAGGAGTGACGGTGCAGCCACCTGATATCCACGTCCAGGTAACAGTAACCGTATCAACGCCTACGCCGGTTGCATACATCGTGATTGTCTCGTTGACAGCTGCTGCATAGATATTGGTGAGTGACGGATTTGCGATTCGTAATGCTCTGGAAGCTCGGGCAATAGATAACGTCGCTGTTTCATATTTCGTATATTGATAATAAGCCAACTGTCCTGCGCTCACCGTGCCGTAATTGACCGCCGTGATCAATGACGAAATGACGTAATTGCCAGCTTTCTTGGGGAATACCGTGTTCGTTGCAGAATATGTTTCACCCGAGAATGCAGTACCGCTGTAGTAGATAGCGGTTGTAACGGTGTCGTTGTTAACAAGTGGAGTCACCGAAACAGTCTCGGTCCAAGTAATAGTGTCGCCATTGTTATATGTCAGACCAACAGGAGTCGTAGGCGTAACGGTGACGGTATCGGCTTTGGAGACGGTGAGGGTCTCGAGCAGTGTGTAGGTCTGCGCAAGTGAATCCACGACCGTAATGCTGTCGGGGTAGATACCCGGAATGAGTGAAGTAGCGTTGGAATAGACCACTGATACCCCCGAAGAAGTATCAGCGTTGATCTTGCCGCCGTACGTACTACGAAGAGTTAACGTGTATGGCGCAGTGCCACCGAAGACAACGACGGTGGGAGAGTAAGAAACGGTGCCGTATTTCGCGCTCATGCTTGCTGATAATCCAGAGGTGTTATTGCGCAACATTCCAATAAATGCATCATCATCAGCTTTAGGAATTATGGAGAAACTATCTAGCGTGGTGGTGTCATTGATGACGCCCGCCGCAGCCATGTTTCCGAGTGGGTCTACGGCAATTGACTTGATAATTTCTACACCTGAAGCAGTTCCTCCATATGCAGCGAGATAAACCGGTGAACCATTGGCCGAGTATTCAATCAGCGGATTCATCTTGCCGGTGTAGTTATAGGTAATGCCATTTAAAGTAACGGCATCTTTGATACTTCCTACCAGGTAAGCGTTTCCATTCTGATCTGCACCGCCAGCGAACCAATATGAATCGTTATACACATCGCTTGTCTGTTGCTTGCTCCACAGTCGGTATCCAGAGTTATCAAATTTAATTGCGACTGCGGCTAATTGTGCAGTAATTCCATTCGAGAATGGAAGTGCAACGCTATTAAGTGTCGTGCCCCCGTATGTGCCGCCAACGACATAGACAGATCCTGAGGGATCGGTAAAACCGGCAAAGGCTTGATCTCCTTGTCTAGGAAAAGAGTTATTCATGCCAAGAATTCCGCCACCATCTTGGCTAGCCCAAATTCCGTTTCCATTACTATCTAATTTCATAGCAAAGAAGTTTCCATAACCGCTATATCGCGCAGTCAGATTCAATGATCTGAAGCTGACTGCGTCATCGACGGTTCCCGTAATTAAGAGATTGCCGTAA
>CAEZYL010000065.1_pt1 | contig 7001 bp, 7 predicted proteins | sample 7265501 | NCBI WGS metagenome assembly CAEZYL01 (sample SAMEA6813933, study PRJEB35770) | freshwater metagenome | biome: Freshwater; feature: Freshwater reservoir; material: water | place: Czech Republic | collected 2017-04-14 | depth 30m m
CCCGGTCACCCGCTCCATATTTTGATTATTTAGAGAATTGCGCCCACTTCTTGAATATATGCGCGACCGGTCAATGTATTTCCAACGGTTGCAGACCATCCAGATCCATCAATCATGCGGACAACAAGATTTGTACCAGGAGTCGCACCTGTTGTGAGCGTTCCCGAAATTTCAAAACTTAAGCGGTAATACGTGTCGCTTAGCGTTGCTGCATATTTTCCTGAGCCATAGTGAACATCGTATGTAACTGCTGTTCCAGAATCGGAAGTTACTTCTGCGCCAACTATGGAAGTAGGATCAAAATAAGTAGCGAGTCGATCGTAAAGAAATATCTGGAAGTAATAACTCTTATTTGCATCTAGATTTCCAAATGGAGCACTTGCACTCTTAGCTGGACCGGATGTTGAAATATTCCATACCCCACCACCCGCAGCTTGCAATGTAAATATCTTCACTAGTGATGGCCCCACAGGTCCAGTAGCACCCGTCGCACCAGTTGCACCCGGTGATCCAAATCCATTTGCGCCAGCGAGACCTTGTGCACCGGCAACTCCAGCTACACCTTGTGCGCCAACTTCTCCTCTCTCACCGCGCTCACCAATTGGACCACGCAATCCAACTGGACCTGTGGGACCCATCGGACCGACATCTCCCTTAGCGCCAGCAGATGATGTGCCATTAGAAATTGCTGCGCCGCTACCGTTCTTTATTGTTTTACTCTCGCTCACTGTTGTTCCTGCTGGACCCGCCGGGCCCTTCATCGAAATCGGAAGCGGCCAGCGATTCTTTGCCTTTGGTCCATAGAGATTGAGACTCTTCTGATCAATATAGAAATCCCCATTAGCGCCAAGTGAAGATTTAGGACTTCCCTTTCCACTCAGGATTGTGTTGACGATGGGCGTTGAACTTCGTCCCGCCGCAAAAGCGGGAGCGGGCATTGTCGGTAGCCACACAGATGCCAGGCATAGGAGAGATATGAAACTACGGAGCGTCGGTTTGGAATGCATGGGGCTCGACCTAATTCTCGAAGGAGCAGCTCGCGGAGTTGCGAGCTAGCGCGGAACCGGCTCAGCCTTCGGTATACGCAGAGTGATTTCAACGCGCGAAAACCTCTCGCATGCGGGCCAAAACTCACACCTTGCTCACAGGTTCATCGGCTATCTTCCCCAGCATTGAGGTGTTGATTGCGTTTATTCAGATGTGAGGGCATCTGAAGGCGGTATCAAGTGAAAGACCAATACGGAAAGTAGGAAATATGAAGAAGAACAAAATTGCAGCACTTGCAATTGCAGGAGCGCTATCACTAGGAACAATTTCTGGTGTGACTGTTGCACAAGCGGATCCAGGACATTCAGTAGACGGACCCGAGGCAGCAGTGACTTCAGTACTTGCTTCACTAGTAACTAAGGGAACAATTACCCAAGCACAATCAGATGCAATTACCGCAGCTCTCAAAGCTGCGATTCCTGCTCGTGCATTGAAGCCCGGTAAAGGCGCATTTGGTGGCAACACCGCTGCTCGTCAAGCAATCGTTGCTTCATTTATCGGCAAGACTGCAACAGAAATCGAAACTGCACGTAAATCTGGCAAGTCACTTGCAACCATTGCAACTGACGCGGGCAAACTCCCTGCAGATTTGATTGCAGCGCTAGTTCGTTATGACAACGCACAGATTGATGCAGCTGTAACAGCTGGCACATTGACTGCTGCAGATGCCACAACAATCAAGTCAAATGTCACAGCTATGGTCACCAAAGAAGTAAATAATGTTGGTGGACCTATGGGTGACAAGAATGGCAAGGGTGGTAAAGGTGGCAAGGGTGGTAAAGGACATGGTCCAGACGGCGACGATGATCGTGGCACTCTATCCAATGGTGCGCCTAGCGGAACATTGGTAACGCCAGGAACATCTGCAAATGGAGCCTCTTCCAAGGTAACCCCTAAGAAGAGCGTTACCAAGATTGTCACTATCTCCAAGAAGAAATCAAACGCTTAGTTAGCTAATTTCCCCAAACACAAGAGCGGCTTCTGCGATTTATCGCGGAGGTCGCTCTTTTTAATGAGATTATTTCGCCATGAGAATTCACATCGGCAGTGACCATGCAGGGTTAGATTTCAAGAATGTCATCATTGCGCACTTAGAAAAGGCTGGCCACGAAGTCATCGACCACGGCCCACACACCTTTGATCCACTCGATGATTACCCGGTCTTCTGCATTCCAGCAGCGCAAGGTGTGGCAAACGACCCTGGCTCTCTCGGAATTGTTCTCGGTGGCTCCGGCAATGGCGAGCAGATTGCCGCCAATAAAGTAGATGGCATTCGCGCAGCGTTGGTCTGGAGTATCGATACCGCCAAGCTTGCCCGCGAACATAACAATGCCAATGTCATCTCTATTGGTGGCCGCATGCATACCGAGGAATTCTGTCTTCAGCTCGTCGATACCTTTATCGCCGAACCATTCTCGGGCGATGAGCGCCATGTGCGGCGCATTAACTTAATTAGCAAATTCGAAAAGACGGGTACGGTCTCCTAAATTTATTTGCTGGTGTAATACTTCAAGTCAGTAACAACATGGCCCTTGCGTAGGCCCTGTCCTTCAAATTTAGTAATAGGTCTGAAATCTGGTCGTTCGATAACCCCGCCAGTGAAGAGCGGTGAGCGAGCAAACACTTCTTGAATCCAATTCGCATACGGCAACCAATCAGTGGCGATATGTGTATATCCACCTCTTACTAGCTTTGCAGCAAGTATCGGCAATAAATCATCTTGGACGATGCGACGTTTATTATGTTTTGTCTTTGGCCAGGGATCTGGAAAATAAAGATGTATCGCATCGAGTGAGTGATCAGGTGTGTATTTAGCGAGCAATACTCGCGCATCCTCTTCCACAAGTCGTAAATTGGTGAGGCCGAGTTCATTGATATGAGCAAGAAGTGCACCGAGCCCTGGGCGATGAAGCTCTACTCCAAAGAATCCATCCTCTGGATGATCGCGCGCAATTAGTGCGGTGGACTCCCCCATGCCAGTACCAATCTCCATGATCACACGCTTTGCATCAGGAAAGATTTCTCGAGGGCTAATTGGAGTATCCGGATTAATTCCATAGATTGGCCAGAACGCATCCATTGCCTTTTGCTGCGCCAACGTCATACGCGCGCCGCGCAATTTGAAGGAGTGAATACTAGGACGGTCGGGTGATGCCAGGTATGAAGTGAACTTGGGTTCAGTGCTCATTTCAGCTGGCCTCCCAAACTCTCATAAGATACGCGCAGAGCCTAACCGCTGAAAAAGCCCTCTACCAATCACAGGAGTCCGACGTGCCAGGTGTAAACATCTCAAGAGCTGAAGCTGCAGAACGTTCCGCACATTTAGCGATCCGCAAGTACCAAGTAACTCTCGATGTCACTCGCGGTTCGCAGACCTTTTATGCCAAATCTGTCGTCTCCTTTACTTGCAACAAGCCCGGCTACGACACCTTTATCGATGCAGTAGGTAAGTCCATTATCTCTGCAACGCTCAATGGTGCGCCTGTCGATGTCTCTAACTTTGACGGCGAATCTGTTTTCTTAAAAGGCCTTGCTGCGCAGAATGAATTAGTGATTGAAATCGAAGGCGAATATTCCAAAATTGGCGAGGGTCTCCAACTCTCCGTTGATCCTGCCGACAACGAGACCTATCTCTATTCGCAAGGCGAGACTGCATATAACCGTCGCATGTTTCCCTGCTTTGACCAGCCAGATCTCAAAGCGGTCTTTGAAATCAACGCTACTGCCCCGGCGAAATGGGAAGTTATCTCCAATAGCAATGTTGGAAGTGTTACTGAATCAGATGGCAAGAAGACCTGGTCCTTTCTTCCTACCCCTGTTATTCCTTCTTATATCGTCGTTCTCGTCGCTGGTCCTTATAGCCACGTCCACAAAGATTATGTCGGCACCAAAACAATTCCTATGGGTATCTACTGCCGCAAGTCTCTGGCCGAACATGTTGATGCCGATGAAATTTTCAAGATTACCCAGCAAGGTTTTGATTACTTCGAAAAGGTTTTTGGTCTTGCCTATCCCTTTGAGAAATATGACCAGATCGCCGTCGTTGACTTTAACTGGGGCGCAATGGAGAACTCCGGCGCAGTTACTTGGCGGGAAGAGTCCTTTATCTTCCGCTCTAAAGTAACCGAACGCCAATACAACTTCCGTGCAAGCACAATCCTGCACGAGATGGCACATATGTGGTTCGGCAACATGACAACCATGAAATGGTGGGATGACTTGTGGCTCAACGAATCTTTTGCTGAATGGTCTTCTTATCTTGCACTCGATGAGGGAACAGATTTCACCAATGGTTGGACTAACTTCAATGCTGCACGCAAGACTGCGGGATACCGCCAAGATCAACTCTCGACCACGCACCCGATTGCGACAGATATGGTCGACCTCGAGGCAGTCAACGCCAACTTCGACATGATCTCTTACGCCAAAGGCGCAGCTGTACTCAAGCAACTCTTTGCGCACGTCGGTCGCGACAACTTCATCAACGGCCTTAAGGCTTACTTTGATAAGCATGCATTTAAGAACACCACCCTCAATGATTTACTTGTTGAATTCGAGGCAACAAGTGGTCGCTCGCTCAAGCCTTGGGTAGACACCTGGTTGCTGACTGCTGGCGTCAATACTCTCCGCCCGGTTCTTAAAATAGACGGTGACACTTATTCTTCAGTCGCAATCGCGCAAGAGGCTCCCAAAATCCCTGTGGGCTCTACTGAACTACGTCCCCACCGCTTAAGCATTGCGTTATATGACAATGTCAATGGCGAAATCAAACTTCGTAAATCTCATGAACTCGATGTTGCTGGAGCACTTACAACAGTTCCAGAATTTGCGGGCGAAAAAGTGGCGGATCTCTTGCTCATTAACGATGGCGATTTAACCTACGCAAAGATTCGCTTTGATGAGCGCTCTATCGCCACTCTTAAGAAAGATCTCGGCAAGATTAAGGATTCACTCACTCGCGCACTCTGCTGGTCTGCCGCTTGGGATATGGCTCGCGATGCTGAAATCTCTGCCACTGACTTTGTAGATATTGCTATCGCTGGTCTTGCTGGCGAAAGTGAAGTTTCCACCGTGACTGGTCTTGGGTTCCAATTGACCACCACGATTGAGCTCTATGCACATCCTTCACATCGAGACGCACTAAGAAGCAAGTTAGCCGATGCGTGTGCAGGATTCCTTGCTGCGGCCGAATCCGGAAGTGATCACCAACTTCAGTTCGCCAAGATGTTTACAACCAATGCCACATCACCAGAACATATCGAACGCATTAAAGCGCTCCTCGATGGCAAACTTCCAGGCCTCAAAGTAGATGCAGACCTTCGTTGGTTCTTCGTCATTGCGCTGACTGATCTCGGTGTATTTGGTCGAGCAGAGATTGATGCAGAACTTGCTCGCGATAAGACCAAGACCGGCGAGGAGTCACATGCTCAAGCTATTGCAACGATTCCAACTCTCGAAGCCAAGCAGGCAGCATGGAAAATCATTACCGCGCCCGAAACCAGTAACTCGATACGCGCTAAATCAATCGTTGGATTCCAATCCATCGGCCAACGCGAACTTATCGCCCAGTTTGCTGATAAGTACTTTGCAGAGTTGCAGACTATTTGGGGCCAGGGCTTTGAGACCGGAAGTACCTTCGTCGAACAGATGTATCCAATCGCAGTAACCACTCAAGCAATGCTGGATAAGTCATATCAATGGCTTAAGAACGAGGGCAAAGATTCACCAGCAATGTTGCAGCGATATGTCAATGAAGCTGCTGAAGGATTGGCCAGAGCGTTACGCGCACAAGAGCGCGATAAGTAAAACCTGTACTAGTCGATACGAGTCAGACTGGAAGATGATTTCTTCCGGTCTGCACTGCTAATCAGAACAACGATGGTGATAAGTACAAAAAGTACAACTGGTGCGCCAAGGAAATAAACAATTGCTTTACTGGCCGAAAGTGCTGGGCCTGGCTCTGCGCCACCTTCTTGTTGAAGGGCAAGGGTCAAAAAACTTTTGATCATGTGAGAATTCTAGAGCTAAGTGCGTTATGCACTTGCCGCATTAGTTGTGAGTCCCTGCACACCGTACGGCTGCAAGTAAGAGATCCAGCGGGTATCAGTGCGACCAGTACCTAAAATTCTCCATGCCGCGCCTTGAGGTTCGCGGGGGGCGTTGCGCAATCTCCAACCAATTTCTTTAAGAGTCTTATCTGCCTTGAGGTGATTGCACTTGTGACAGGCAGAGACAACATTCTCCCAGCGATGTTCTCCCCCGCGACTGCGAGGAACAACGTGATCAATCGATGCTGCTGGAGCGCTGCAATACACACACTTGCCGCCATCGCGAGCGAATAGTGCACGACGAGATAATGGAATCGAATGACGATAAGGAATACGAACATATTTAACAAGGCGAATTACTGAAGGAAGAACAAATTCGCCACCGGTGTAATGCAACACGGTCTCTGATTCTTCAATGGTGATTGCACGTTGATTGAGCACGAGTATTAACGCTCGTCTCTCTGATACGACACCTAGTGGCTCATAGGTGGCGTTCAGAACTAAAGTCTGTGACACCGATCCTGCTCCCTTATTTGGTACTCGAACTGGATGTTCGAACACGGGTAAATACTGCCTCACCAGCCCCGAAATTGTCCTGATTTATGATGAATTTTCCGTAACGTCTTCGAGCATTGGGTAGAGTTCCAACCCTGATGAATACGCAGATTAAAGATATTTGGGCATGGTTTAGCGGGGCACCCCTGCATATTCTCGCCGTCCTGCTTATCGCTCTGATCGCCTCCCGCCTTGGCTCGCGCGCCATTACCCGCGCCATGAATCGCATTGCCGAAGCAGATTTTGTCCCAGGCCCTAAGCGCGGAACTCTCCGACAGAAAGAGCGGGCAAAGACTGCTGGCACAGTTCTGCGCTCAGCGATGAACTCGACAATCTGGTTAATTTCTAGCG
>CAEZYL010000066.1_pt1 | contig 6889 bp, 6 predicted proteins | sample 7265501 | NCBI WGS metagenome assembly CAEZYL01 (sample SAMEA6813933, study PRJEB35770) | freshwater metagenome | biome: Freshwater; feature: Freshwater reservoir; material: water | place: Czech Republic | collected 2017-04-14 | depth 30m m
CATTGCTGCTGCAATCTCGCAACCAGAATTCATCGCCACAATTGATGCTCGTCGCAAAGAGGTCTTCTGGGCTAAATATGTAAAGGGCGCTCGCCAAGGAGAGATTGAAGTTATATCTCCACTCTCACTTCCCACTGATATTCCGATTCATAACAATCTCACCCCAGATCCAGTTCTCCTTGCGAAATTAGCTCTTACCTCAGAAAACGTGGCTGAAGCTATCTATGTCCGTCGCCCTGATGCACATCCTGCTCCGAAGGGAATTACCTTCCGCCCAATGACAGCGATGGATTTAGTCACCGTTCATGCGCTGGAAAAGGCATCGTATGCCGATGATCCGTGGTCGCTGGCACAATTCAAAGAGGAACTTGCTGGCAAAGACCGTATGTATTTAGTTGCCGAAAAAGATAAGAAAGTAATTGGCTTCGCTGGTGTGATGCATCGTGGAGATACCTGTGATGTCTTGACTCTGACCGTTGATAACAACTTGCGCCGCCAAGGAATTGGTCGCGAAATGTTGCGACGATTGATTGATTGGTCACGCAACAAGAAGGTTCCAGCCATGATGCTCGAAGTCCGCGCCGGTAATGACGAAGCGACTCCGCTCTACACATCCTTTGGCTTTGTTGCAATTTCTAAGCGCCCTAACTATTACGGCCCTGGTGTCACCGCGATTGTGATGCGCAAGGAGTTGACCAAATGAGTCAGCCATTAATTCTTGGCATCGAGACATCGTGCGATGAGACTGCGGTCGGAATTGTGCGTGGTCGCACTCTGCTGGCCAATGTCATTTCATCGAGCGTAGAAGAACATGCCCGCTTTGGTGGAGTTGTCCCTGAAATTGCTAGTCGTGCGCACCTCGAAGCAATGCCGAGCGTCCTCGAACAAGCACTCCGTGAAGCGAAGGTCAGCATGAAAGATATTGATGCTTTTGCCGTTACAGCAGGTCCAGGATTAATCGGAGCACTTCTCGTCGGCGTCAGCAGTGCATCGGCGCTATCTATAGCAATGGATAAACCAATTTACGGAGTTAATCACTTATCCGCTCACATTGCTGTTGATGCGTTGAACTCTGATCACCCACTCAAGTCCTCTATTGCGTTGCTTGTCAGCGGTGGCCACAGCAGCATCTTGCAGGTCAACGATATTGCTAGCGATGTGAAAGTCCTTGGCAGCACTATGGATGATGCAGCTGGTGAAGCGTTCGACAAGATTGCACGTTTACTTGAACTTGGTTTTCCTGGTGGCCCCGCCATCGACAGAGAAGCTAAGCAAGGCAATAAATCCGCTATCGATTTCCCACGCGGCTTGACGCATTCATCTGTTCAGGGCGAGCACGCATATGACTTCTCTTTTAGTGGACTTAAAACAGCTGTATCGCGCTATCTCCAACAAACACCTTTGTCCGCCCGCGCAGATGTCGCAGCATCTTTCCAAGAAGCAGTAGTAGATGTGCTGGTCACTAAGGCAATCGCTGCCTGCAAAGAAACAGGAATTGACTCACTGGTTATTGCTGGGGGAGTAGCAGCAAACTCTCGACTGCGAGAGCTGGCCACAGAGCGCACCGCAAAAGCCGGTATCGACCTGCGGATTCCAACAATGGATCTCTGCACCGATAACGGTGCCATGGTCGCGGCCCTTGGCTCGATTGCAGTCAGTTCTGGAAGAGCGCCATCACAAGTGGGATTTGCGGCAAGTTCGTCCGCAGGACTAAATCAAATTATTTGGTAGGCGGAAAATCTAACTTTCGCGCAATAGCCTTCTTTGCTTTAGCTTCGCTGACATCAAATATTCGTAAAGCTATTACAAGTGCTTGTTCAGCTTGAGTTGGAGACATGGTTTCAGTGACGTGAACTGAGGTCAAAATTCCCGCCAAGGAATATGCGTAAAGCATGACGCGCATTTCGAAATTGTCGTTGGCAAGCTCACCTTGATCAGCTAGCTTTTTGAATGCCATATGGGCTGGTCCAGAAACCGCATTAATAATGAATTCAGGATTACTCAATATGTTGTGAAGAATTTTGGCAAAAAGTGGATGGGTCTGTTTCACCCAGAACATCATTCGACCAACACTTAAGACCGATTCCAGACTCTCGCCCGGCGGTCTACCCGCATATGCCCAAGCCACCCACTCCGCCCAAATTTGTGCCAGTGCCTCGGAGAAAAGAATCTCTTTATTGGGAAAGTATTTGTAGATCGTGGTGGGAGATACCTGAGCTATTTCAGCCACTTGTTCGATGGTGGCCTCGGGGCCAATTTCCGCCAGAACTCTTTGAGCAGCCAAGACCAGATTCGCGCGATTTCGGGCGGTGTAGGCAGCCTGTCGGGAAGGTGCTACCGCCTTCTTCTTGGTGGGCATGGGCCAAGTTTAGGGCGAATGCCCAGATTAGAAAGCGATGGCAGCAACTGGCGCCCATTTTAAAGGTTGGGCGTATTTTTCAAGTATGGAATAACCTTCCAATCTTCCGCTATCATCCTCATTGGGATTTCGGCGCTTCCGCAGTACACCAACGCCTGCGGGAACGCCGAACTCTTCATAGCTGCCGGCTAAGTCTCAAAGTTAAGGGGGAGGGATCAATGTCTGACTATTACTACGACGATCCCATTGACGACGCCCCCGCGCCTCGACGTAAAGCTCCAGGAATTCTTGCGTCGATTCTGATTCTGCTTGCTGGTGGACTATTTCTTAATACAACTTTTGCGGGCAATATCCGAATCAACTCCGGAGTACCGGTTCAATTTGGTCAAGGTGTATCTGTTTCTGCAGCCTGCTCTGGCTCATCTGTATTAACCATGACTCCCAACTCTTCATTCATCAATTCCTCCGGCGGGGGATCCTTCTATTTCACTAGCGTCACAGTCTCCGGCATACCTTCTAGTTGCAATGGTTCGGATTTCAATATTTCTGCCTATGACCTCTCAGCTTCGACGGCCCTTCCTATATTTGGAACGAATAAGACAGTAGCTTCTGTTTGGAATAACGGGGGGGCGTATCAGGGTGGTAAGGGCTGGCTGGGATCGACGATATCGAGTGGTGCCGGTTCTTTTACTGTTAGCTTTACAACTCCTGTTGCACTTGCATCCGACGTTGCGAAGATAAGTCTGCAAAGTTTGAGTCACATGGCTGGAGACTGCGCAACAGAAAATATCTGCGCAATTGGTGACACTGGGCCTGGCGGTGGCATCGTCTTCTATGTTGGGGCCGCGTTCACCGAAACCGGCACTGTCTGCAATACCAAGTGTAATTATTTAGAACTCGCACCTAAGTTCTGGTTCTCAAATCCTGAGCCGGTCGGATCTTTGATGCCAACTTCGGCCAGCACGCTGCCTTCAACCACATCCTCTGCATTTGGCTCCGGGTGGACCAATACTAATTACCTATCCAGTTATTCAAATAGTGGAACTGGAGTTTATGCAGCGGTTCGCTATGGTGCAGCAACCAGCACTGTCGGACAGTGGTTCTTGCCATCATCGAATGAACTTGGAGCGCTATGGAGTTCACCGATTAATACTCAGCTCACATTCGATTATTACTGGTCTTCCACATACCTGGGGGCTTTTTCTGGTATCGAGTATTGCCTTCCAAATGGACATCCAGGCTGTGGCGGCGCCAGCATGCCCTACACCGGTGGATACTTTAATAACCCGCACTCGGTTCGCCCGATTAGAGCGTTCTAGCCCAGATATATGAAAGAAAATTCACTGACTAAGGCAGCAGAGGTTATTGCTTTTCTCAAAGCGAACTCCGATGAGACGCCCACTGCCCTGAAGAACAAAGGCAAGAAGAGTGTTGTAAAACCTGCGAAGAAGAGTTCGAAAAGAAGGCCTTGAACCTCGATGTCGAGGAAATAGTTGGAGCATCGACTACTTTGAGCCCTACCAAACACCCCCCTAGGATCAGGCCTCAAGTTGCAGCCTGGCCTGAGCCCCTTTAAAGTTGGGTTAGCACTCTCGGGGTCCGTCTGCTAATTGCGGGGGCCACCCAGAGGTAGAACACCGACTAGTTACGAAGGAGCACTCATGGCCGTTGCCATTAAGCCACTCGAAGATCGCATTGTCGTTAAGGCCAACGAGGCCGAGCAGACAACTGCCTCAGGTCTTGTTATCCCAGATACTGCAAAAGAGAAGCCACAAGAAGGCACTGTTATCGCAGTTGGACCAGGTCGTTTCGACGACGGCGTCCGCACACCAATGGATGTCAAGGTTGGCGATGTCGTTCTTTATAGCAAGTACGGCGGAACTGAAGTGAAGTACAACAACGAGGAGTACCTCGTTCTTTCAGCTCGCGATGTTCTTGCCATCATCGAGAAGAAGTAATCCGGATGGGTAAGAGTCTTCAATTCGACGAGGCTGCTCGTCGCGCGATGGAGCGCGGAGTCAACATTCTTGCTGACACCGTCAAGGTAACTCTTGGACCTAAGGGTCGCAACGTTGTTATTGCAAAGTCTTATGGCGCGCCATTGATCACTAATGACGGCGTGACCATTGCTAAGGAAATTGAACTTGCTGATCCAGCCGAGAACATGGGCGCACAGCTCGTGAAGCAGGTTGCAGAAAAGACTAACGATGTTGCCGGTGACGGAACAACAACAGCAACAGTCTTGGCACAAGCAATGGTGAAGGAAGGTCTTCGTAACCTTGCGGCCGGCGCACAGCCAATGGATATTAAGTTTGGAATCGAAGCAGCTGTTAAGGCAGTTACTGAAGAACTCCGCAAGAACTCCACTGCTGTAAGCGGCAAATCTCAGATTGCAGATGTTGCAACAATCTCTGCCCAAGATAAGGCAATTGGCGATCTCATTGCAGAAGCAATGGACAAGGTCGGCAAGGATGGCGTTATCACTGTAGAAGAGTCATCCACCACTGGTCTTGAGCTCGATTTCACTGAAGGTATGCAATTCGATAAGGGTTACATCTCTCCATATTTCGTGACTGATTCAGATCGCATGGAGACTGTTCTTGAAGATTGCTACATCCTGATCTCCGGCGGAAAGATTTCAGCACTAAACGAAATCCTTCCTGTTCTCGAGAAAGTATCTCAAGCAGGTAAGCCACTTTTGATTATCGCCGAAGATGTTGAAGGCGAAGCGCTTTCTACGCTCGTCGTTAACCGCATGCGCGGCACCTTCACTTCAGCAGCCGTTAAGGCTCCTGGCTTTGGTGATCGTCGCAAGTCCATGCTCCAAGATATGGCAGTCCTTACCGGCGGCCAGGTCATCACAGCAGAAGTAGGCCTCAAGCTTGATCAAGTAACTGTTGATCTCTTAGGTCGCGCACGTCGCGTTGTTATCACCAAGGACACCACCACCATTGTGGATGGCGCTGGCGATAAGGCCGAAGTAGCAGCTCGCGTAAACGAGATTCGTAACGAACTCGCAAACACTGATTCCGACTGGGATCGCGAGAAGCTGCAAGAGCGTGTAGCAAAGCTTGCTGGTGGCGTCTGTGTCATCAAGGTTGGCGCACACACCGAAGTAGAACTCAAGGAGAAGAAGCACCGCCTCGAAGATGCAATTTCAGCAACTCGCGCAGCTGTTGAAGAGGGCATTGTTGTTGGTGGAGGTGCGGCACTCGTGCACGCAGCTTCAGCTCTAGATAACGATCTTGGATACGAAGGTGATGCTGCAGTTGGCGTTCGCTTAGTACGCAAGGCGTGCGATGAGCCACTTCGCTGGATTGCAGAGAATGCAGGCCACGAGGGTTATGTCGTCGTTGCCAAGGTTCGTAGCATGAAGCCAAACGAAGGTTTCAATGCTTACTCCGAGGTCTACGAAGATCTCGTTAAGGTCGGCGTCATCGATCCAGTAAAGGTAACTCGCTCAGCGCTTGCCAATGCTGCATCAATCGCCGCCATGTTCATTACAACTGAAGCACTTGTCTTCGAAACACCAGAAGATAAAAAGGAAGAAGCAGCAGGCCATGGCCACAGCCACGGACCTGGTGGACACGGTCACTAAGTAGTAACGAAAAAGCCCCGCCTCATTACGAGTGCGGGGCTTTTTGCTTTAATGCTTAGGAAGCGCTGGCGACAGTAAGTTCGCGATGTTCGCGTTGGTTGATTATTGCCATGCGATCATCTTCTGATAAACCGCCCCAGATGCCATATGGCTCGTGAAGTGCGAGTGCTTGCTTGCGACAGGCTTGAATAACAGGACACGAAGCGCAGACCGCTTTGGCGGCATTCTCGCGATTCTTGCGACGAGGACCACGTTCGCCATCTGGATGAAAGAACATTTCAGTATCGAGGCCGCGGCAGGCAGCTCGCTCTTGCCAATCCCAATCGTCGGCAATGGGCCGAGGTTGTTGTGGGATAACGCTTTTCATTGAATATGTCTCCTTGAGTTAAGTTCTTGGTGAGGTAACGCTGAAGATAGGGGGGATATTCCAGCCATCGTCTTTGAAAGCTGTGGCAACGCTCTCATCGCAGCCTTCAAGAGAGCGGAGATAAGGCTGAGAGTCCCCTGCGAATGGGAGAGCGGGCGGGGCTCAACTAGGATGCTCCAATGCTTGAAGGATCTCGTGAAAAAGTGGTCATGCTCGGTCTGACCTATGACGATGTCCTCCTTCTGCCCGATGCCTCCGAAGTTGTTCCCTCCGAGGTCGATACCTCCACACGTTTAACTCGCAAGATTTCTCTCCGTGTTCCATTGGTCTCATCAGCGATGGATACCGTGACCGAATCCCCAATGGCTATTGCAATGGCAAAGGCCGGCGGTATCGGAATCATTCACCGCAACTTACCTATCGAAGATCAGGTTAAGCACGTGAAAGCGGTTAAGAAAGCAGATGCCTCTTATTTAGTCGGCGCAGCGGTCGGTGTTGGTGATGATGGATTTGCTCGCGCGCTCGCAGTTATCGAGGCTGGTGTTGATGTAGTTGTCGTAGATAC
>CAEZYL010000068.1_pt1 | contig 6628 bp, 4 predicted proteins | sample 7265501 | NCBI WGS metagenome assembly CAEZYL01 (sample SAMEA6813933, study PRJEB35770) | freshwater metagenome | biome: Freshwater; feature: Freshwater reservoir; material: water | place: Czech Republic | collected 2017-04-14 | depth 30m m
CTTCAGCGAGACGATCGGGAGAGGCCTTGGACTCCGCAATCTTTAGAACTGCATCTCGTTGATCGTTGGCGATATTTGTCTGCAATTTTAGGCGCTCGAGTACAAATGCATCTGATGTCATTACCGTATTAATCGCAAGAAGGGCTAATACGTTAAATATTACGATTGCGCCAAGAATTAACAGGAAACCACGAAAGCTTGTCCGCTCTCCCGGCGCCACTTTGAGATCTGGGAGTATTCGAAGAAAGACTTTGCTTCCACGGGCGATTACCGGCGGACGCGTAGGCGCTTTCGTTCGCGTGATTTCTGGAAGTAATTTCAGCGGAGTTGGAGATTTTGTTGGCGGGAGAGTTGTAATTGCCATTATGCGGCCACCCTCTCAATCGCGCGCAGACGCATGGATGATGCACGTGGATTTTCTGCAATCTCTGCCTCACTTGCACCTTCGCTGCCACGAATGACAAATTCATAATGCGCCGCGGAGTTAGGCAGGTCGACGGGAAGTCCAAGCGGAGTACCAGATGTGGTCACTTCCGTGAAAGCTTTCTTCACAATTTTGTCTTCCAGAGATTGATAGGCCATCACGACAAGTCGTCCGCCAACTGCAAGGGAGGCAATCGCCTGAGGAATGGCGCGAGTTAGAACTTCGAGTTCTTGGTTAACTTCGATACGCAGAGCTTGAAAGGTGCGCTTCGCTGGATTGCCACCGGTACGCCTTGCAGGTGCAGGAATACTCTTTTTAACAATATCGGCAAGGCCTTTGGTGCCCTTAAGAGTTCCAGCATCACGTGCCTTGATGATGTTATCGACAATCTTTGGAGCAAATTTCTCTTCGCCATAAAGTCGGATGATATGAATCAAATCTGTACGTGAATAAGTCATCAGGACATCAAGCGCACTTAATCCAGTGCTTTGATCCATTCGCATATCAAGTGGTGCATCTTGCGAGTAAGCAAAGCCGCGGTCGGCATCATCAAGCTGAAGAGAGGAAACGCCGAGGTCGAAGAGAGCGCCATCAACGGCAGTGATTCCTAGATTCTCCAGAGTCACTGCTATTTCGTCGTATACAGCATGAACAATCGTCACTCTCTCACTGAAATCATGAAGAGTTTTTCTTGCGATTGCTATCGCTGCGCTATCGCGGTCAAAAGCAATAACTCGTAAAGAAGGGAAGGCCTCTAGGAGTGCTCGCGTATGCCCGCCCATGCCAAGGGTTGCATCTATAACGATGGGAGAATTTGATTTTTCAATTGCAGGAGTAAGAAGAGCAACGCAGCGATTGAGTGCGACTGGTATATGTAACTGCATCTTCTCCCCCTTCATCAATCAGTTGTTAGTAGTGCTACATATTTCTTTTCTGTATAGAGCTCTCTGCTCTGGTCACCGCCGGCCGACGGATCTTGGGGTAACGGCGCCGGGGAAGGGGCGTCGTTAATGGGGTCGGCGGTGGCCACAACAGAGAGTTGTTATTTAAAAGAGACCAGGTAGCACCTCCGAAGACACGTCAGAGAAACTCTTCTCGCGATCTGCAAGATAGGAATCCCACGACTGTGCATCCCAAATTTCTAAACGAGTATTAGCGCCGATAACAACGCACTCTTTTTCTAGACCTGCATATGTTCGAAGTCCTGCAGGAAGGGTGATGCGACCTTGCTTATCGGGAACTTCGTCGTGTGCGCCGGCAAACATCACGCGCATGTAATCGCGCGCAGCTTTTTCCGTAACAGGTGCTTGACGTAGGCGATCGGTGATTGCAGAAAATTCACCGCTAGGAAATACATATAAACAACGTTCTTGCCCTTTTGTTACAACAAGACCATTTGCTAATTCATCACGGAATCTGGCGGGCAAAATAATGCGCCCTTTTTCATCCAACTTGGGTTCATGGGTACCGAGAAACATCTAACCCACCTCCCCTAGTTCTCTAAACCAAATCCCCTCCCCACGAGGGAGAAATGGCTACATCCACCACTTTACTCCCTTTTTCCCCACTTTGCACCCTTTTTTTCCCTTTATTTCCCCGATTCCCCACTCTCGCCCCACTTTTTGGGCATAAAAAAAACACCCAGAACCTGGGTGGTTGGCGGGTGAGAAAGCTAATTATTGATCGTAGTTACGACGCTCCCAGCGCTCTTCTAACCGAGAAGACCAGTTTGGCTTCGGCGCTTTAGGGCCGGTTGCTCGCATTGAGGTGCCCAGCTGAAAGTTCGAAAAGATAAAGACCAGGCCTACAAGGGAGACCAAAAATCCGAGAATTCCGACCACGATTATTTGGGCGATAAGACCAGCTAAAAGGATAGCCATTCCAGCTAAGGTCAAGAGCAGTCCGGTGAAGACTCGGCCAGCCTTGCGAGTGCGCACCTTGCCGGTCAGAGTCGAGACCAAGCGAGGATCTTCACTCGTTAGGGCAGCTTCCATCTCAGCGAGAAGGCGCTTTTCATGATCAGAGAGGCTCACATCCCCAAGAATAGGGCAGGAGAGGCGCTGGCGAAAGTCCAAAATTACTCTGAGTCTTCACTTTCAGGCTCAAAAAGTCGCGCTGGGCGAACAGAACCTGCTCCAAATCGGGTGGAAGCGGCATCTATCGCCTTAGTGGCCTCTCGCCAACCCTTTTCGCGCTCGCCGAAGGCAATCTGTTCTGGACCATCGATGCCCTCGACTAGGCCGTCTAGCCCTACTCCGACTAATCGCAATCTCGCGCCATCCAACTTAAGTGCGTTAAAAAGTGCGCGAACAATTTCGTAGACCTCTTGCGTTCCACTGATTGGCAACGGAACTGTTTTTGATCGAGAGATAGTTTTGAAATCTGCAAAGCGCACTTTAATTGAAATAGTTCGCGCACTCTTATTGCTTTCGCGCATTCGATGCGTCGCTTTTTCGGTCAAACGCAGGAGTTCGCGCAAGAGAATTTCCGTATCTTCAATGTCGCTAGCAAATGTTTCGGCATTACTAATACTTTTATCTGGTTCATCTGGGACTACATCTCGATAATCGCGTCCCCACGCAAGTTCGTAGAGATGAGCACCAGTTGCTTCGCCGAGTGCTCTTATCAAAGTCGCGCGAGGCGTCTTGGCGATATCTTCTACGGTGCGCAATCCGAGCTTCATGAGTTCTTCTGCAGTCTTTGGTCCTACTCCCCACACCGCTGATACTGGAAGCGGGTGGAGAAATTCAAGAACCCGATCGTGTGCAATCTCTAAGACGCCATTGGGTTTGCACCGATCAGAGGCGAGTTTTGCAATGAATTTAGTAGTAGCGATTCCTACTGAACATGTAATGCCTTCGCTCTTAAACACTTGCGCGCGGATAGATTCTGCAATTTCGCGGCCGGTACCTAATAGCCTTTTTGCACCGGTGACATCGATAAAGGCTTCATCGAGAGAAAGTGGCTCTACTAGTGGTGAGACTGAGCGAAATATCTCCATTACGACCTCAGAGACTTCGCTATAGCGATGGTGGTCAGGTGCAACAAAGATGGCATGCGGAGCCATTCGTTGGGCCCGCCCTACTGGCATTGCTGCGCGAATTCCGAATTTGCGTGCTTCATAGTTTGCCGAAAGAACAACTCCTCGCGCGCCAGCGCCGACTACAAGAGCCTTGCCTCGTAGCGCTGGATTATCTTTCTCGGCTACGGATGCATAAAAGGCATCCATATCAACGTGGAGAATGGTGGAGAGCTTCTCATCCATGGCTTGCTCGATCTCCGACATGAGTAGGCAGGTTACGCCACTTCTCATATGAGGTAGCGAGTTCCCACGCCGCAGTGGCCCGAAGTGAAATCCCGCGTGGACCTGTGCGACGGATGATGCCCCGGATAAGAAAGAGTGAAGAGTTGCGCAACAGAGCGGCGTAATCACTCTGCACATCTTCGAAGAAGGTCACATCATTGCAACCGTAACCATCGTCAATAGTAAGAAACATAACTCGACGACCCGAGCGCACTGGTGGAGTTTGGAGTGCAACTTTGACTCCGGCAACTAAGACGGATGCGCCAGAACGTTGCTTGATGAGATCAGCGGATTTAATAGCCCCGACATGATTGAGAAAATCGGAGTAGAACTCGAGCATGTGCTGTGAGATATCCATTCCTAAGATATCAATCTCATTAGCAACGACTTCACTCGGTGCTAAATCAGGGAGTCCGCTCGACAATAAATCAGGGGTAGCTAAATCCAGAAGCATCTGGGAGCCGGAGCTTTTCTTAGCAGTTGATTCATGAAGATCATGCAAATGCATCAGCAAATCTCGGCGATTAATCTTCTTCTCTGCGAGTTGGTGAAGCGCATCAAAGGCCCCCACCATCACTAAAGATTCGGTCGTTGGCTTACTAGAACCAGAGCGCGAGACAAAGTCTGCTAAATCCGCATATGGACGAGCCACGATAATTGAATCGATTTCATTATCGCTAATTCCTTCAACATCTGCCAGGGCTAAACGAATCGCATATCCGCGAGCATCGGGCAGAGTTAGTGACTTGCCTGTGCTTAATTGATCGGGCGCTACATATGGTGCGCGAGTAAGTTGCGTTGTTCGTTCGACTCGATGAGTGCGGTCAGAGAGATTGATATCAAGTGGTGCAATCACAATCCCCCATTGGCGGGCTTCATCGACAATGAGCCGTTTGGGATACATGCCGGGATCGTGTGTCATCACGCCTGCAATAAACGCGGCGGTGTGATGGACCTTAAGCCAAGCTGATTGATAAGTAGGAAGAGCAAAGGCGGCAGCGTGCGCTTTGCAGAAACCAAAAGAGGCGAAGGAGCGCAAAATCTCCCAGATATGAGCAACGACTTCATATTCGTAGCCTTGAGCTATCGCTGCCGGAAAGAACCAATCGCATGTCTCTTGCTGTCCTTCGGGGCTACCGAGTGCGCGACGTTTCTCATCGGCCTGCGCCAAGGTGATACCAGTGAGCTGCGCAATGATTCGGATAACTTGTTCGTGAAAGACAACAACGCCTTCGGTCTCACGCAGAATTGATTCGAGGTCCGGATGTATCTGTGCCCGGCCATGCAGCCCCTGACGAAAATTAAGGAAGGGAGTAATCATGTCGCTCTTCACTGGACCTGGCCGGAAGAGCGAGATATCAATAATTAAATCAGTAAAAGAATCAGGAGCCATCTTGCCGACGAGTTCACGCTGTCCTGGGCTTTCGATTTGAAAGATACCTAAGGTGCGAGCAGATTTAATCAGGTCATAGGTCAACGCATCATCGAGCGGAACTGCATCGATATCTACTTGCGTTCCCTCGATGCGCGTAATCTCTTCTAGCGCATAAGTGATAGCGGATTGCATTCGCACACCTAAGACATCAAGTTTGAGAAGGCCGATTGCTTCAACATCATCTTTATCCCATTGCACCATCGAATAACCACTGGCATTGCGTTGTAGCGGCGCGCGATCTTGTAATCGAATATCGGATAAGGCAATTGCGCATGGATGCATCGAGAGATGTCTAGGCAGACCATCAAGGCGAGCGGCTAAATCGATAGCCATTTTTAGTAGCGGTGTATTGAGATTGAGGTTGCGCAGTTCCGGAAGATTGGCGAGAGCTGCCCCAATATTTTTAGCGCGGATGTGTGGCAACGATTTAGCGATGAGATCAATCTCCATCGGAGCAATTCCGAGCGCTGCGCCAACATCTCGAATTGCATGACGAGCCCGATAGGTCTCAACCATTGCAACAGTGGCGCATCTGGATTGATTGCCGGGCTTGCTCCAATCGCTATCGCTATAGCGGGCAAAGATGGCATCGTAGAGTTCAAGTCTGCGTGCGGATTCCACATCGATATCGATATCGGGTAGCTCTCCTCGCGATGTCGAACAGAAGCGCTCCATTAATAAACCTTGCGAGATGGGTTCCACGCCAGAGATACCAAGAACGTGACAGATCAACGAACCTGCACCACTGCCGCGAGCTGATACTCGGATTCCGCGAGTGCGCGCCATATCTGCAATGTCGGCAACGGTCAGAAAATACGATTGATAACCGAGAGTTTGTACCGTAGCGAGTTCATCTTCTAAGCGTTCGGCAGCAGTAACAGAGAGAGAGCCGCTGTATTTACGGATTAGGCCACTCTCGCAGCGGGAACGTAATAACGCTGAGAGTTCAGCAGAATTATTAGCTCCTACAACGCTGGGTTCGGGGAGATGAATATCGCCGATTCCAATATCAGTACGTGGCGATAAGAGTGCGCGCTCTGCCCAATCTGCAGTGGTGGCAAGCAAGGTCCGCCCGTTACGCTCCCCCGCACTTCGTGAAATTTCATCCGCAATTCGATGCATCGCATCTGTATTTTTGAAATAAGCCTCGCTATTGCTGCGCTCAATATGGCGCGGATGGAGCGGCACTAAATTGCGTGCAGCATCTAAGACATCAGCGACTGGACCATCTTCACGGTGGAGCATTCGCACTGCATTTGTGAGAACTGCTGGCAGGCCATGATCACGAGCAAATCCCAACATGCGACCAGCAAAAGGAGTAGAGAGTGGTGCATCGCCGCGTATTTGGTGCGATACGCATTCGAGTGCGCTATCGGCAAAAGCGCCGCGGGTGGAGTGGTAAATGGAGAGAGCCTGCGGATGCCTACGATGAAAAATTGCATCTGCTAATGGCGAGTGCGGGCCA
>CAEZYL010000070.1_pt1 | contig 6470 bp, 7 predicted proteins | sample 7265501 | NCBI WGS metagenome assembly CAEZYL01 (sample SAMEA6813933, study PRJEB35770) | freshwater metagenome | biome: Freshwater; feature: Freshwater reservoir; material: water | place: Czech Republic | collected 2017-04-14 | depth 30m m
TGATTAGCTGATAACTCAATAGAGTTTCGGCGGCCATAGCGAGAGGGAAACGCCCGGTCCCATTCCGAACCCGGAAGCTAAGCCTCTCAGCGTCGATGGTACTGCAAGGGGGACCTTGTGGGAGAGTAGATCGCCGCCGGACATCATTTATAAAAGCACCTGTTGTTAATTCAACGGGTGCTTTTTTTATATCCATCCACAATCTGATGCGTCGCACATTTCAAGATTGGTCAAATCTGAGCATTCACTATGCAATTCATAATGCGCTTATGAAAAAGAATTCGATTCCCAATAAAACAGTTACATCAAAAAAGATTGTTAATGCCCCAAAGGCAATACGAGATCAGTTGGAATTTGAACCCTGCAATGAGGTCTACCTGTTGGGCCGAGTCAGCAGTACTCCAGTTGAGAAGATTATGCCCAGCGGAGACAAGGTTGTTGAGTTCCGTTTGGTTATAGCCCGAGAAAAGTCCAGATCCGGAAAAAGGGAAGTTGACACCCTCGATATCGCGACCTGGAGCGCAAAGGCCCGCAAGAGTGCTCTCTCTCTTAAATTGGATATGTGGATAGAGGTCGATGGGGCTGTTCGGCGTAGGTTTTGGCAGGCACCCGGAGGACTTGCCAGTCGTTGGCAGGTAGAAGCAAGCGAGCTTCGTCGCCTTTAGGTACGGTTAGGGCATGGCTCAAGATCTCTTCTCAACCTTACGTTCCTACGCATCCAAAGTCTCTAGTGGCGAGAAGAGCGCCGCCGCGGTTACCGCTGATTTAGCATCGTGGGCGAAGGAGAGCGGAGAGGGCATCAAAGATAAGGTCGAGTTGGAAATCGAATCTGCCTTAATCAAGATCGGCTTTATTCGCAAAAAGGATATCGCGCCACTAGTTAAAAGAATTGAAGAGTTGGAGAAGGCCTTAGGCAAAAAGCCCCCTACTGCGAAGAAGTCGGTTAAGAAGGCTGTAAAGAAGACCGTCAAGAAGAGTTCTGTTAGCAAGAGTGGGAAGGGAAATTAGAATGAACGATTCCATATCAAGCGCATCAGAAGAGGTTGTTAGCGTTGAATCCATAAAACTCAGAATCGCAGAGATCTCAAGTAAACCACTTTCGCAACATTCAGAAGAGTTTGAGGCTGTTCACGCAGAGCTACAACGAGCCCTCTCTGGCATCGACGGCCTTTAAGAATCTAGATCATGAAGACTCGGTTAGATGCTGAACTTGTGCGCCGTGGTTTAGCGCGTTCTAGAGATCATGCAGCCGATCTTATTGAATCTCGCTCAGTATTAGTTACAGGTATTCCGGCCTCTAAACCCGCAACTCAAGTTGATGCCGAAACATCGATAAAGATTCAAGGTGAGCGAAATGATTTTGTTTCGCGTGGAGGGCATAAATTGGCTGGTGCACTTGATGCATTTCCCGATATTGAGATCGCTGGAAAACGCGCGCTAGATGCAGGAGCATCAACCGGCGGATTTACCGATGTCTTGATCAAACGTGGCGTGGGACATGTTGTTGCAGTCGATGTTGGTTACGGTCAGATGGCGTGGGAGCTACGACAAGATGCGCGTGTAACTGTTCTTGACCGCACTAATGTACGTCATCTCACTATTGAGCAAATAGGGGATCCGGTCGATTTGATTGTTGCCGACCTCTCCTTCATCTCACTTACTTTAGTTCTTCCTGCCCTGGTATCGGTGTCGCGTAGCAACGCTGATTTTTTAGTAATGGTAAAACCTCAATTTGAAGTAGGGCGGGAGAAGTTAGGTGCCGGTGGTGTAGTCAGAGATGCTCATCTTCGCAAATCTGCAGTTCAAGAAGTTGCCGACAGCGCATATGACATGGGACTTGGATGTAGAGGAGTAGTGGCCAGCGAACTTCCTGGACCTTCAGGTAATGTTGAATACTTCCTCTGGTTACAGCGGGGCGCGGCTGAGATTTCAGATCAGGCTCTGAATTCGGCAATTGAGAAGGGGCCACAATAATGAGCGAGCAGCGTGCAGTTTTGATAGTTGTTCATCCCGCTCGTCCGGATGCCGCCCAGGTCGCAAATGAATTAGCGCGCAAGCTAATTTCGCAAAATATCATTGTTCTTACAAATCAGCCCACGTTAGCAACCGCGGCTCAAGAATTTACCGGTAGCCAAAGCGTTGAGCTGGCCGTCGTTTTTGGGGGAGATGGAACAATTCTCCGCGCTGCGGAATTAGTACATGGTCGAGATATTCCGATCTTAGGAGTTAATTTAGGAAATGTTGGTTTCCTGGCCCAGCTGCAGAAGCCATCACTAGACCTTTTAGCTAATTCGATTCTTTCCAAAAACTTTCACACTGAACCACGACTCACAATTTCATTCACAGTTACTCGTGGCGGTCAGGTTGTTTATGAAGGATGGGGCCTCAATGAGGTCACGGTGGAACGTGGAACTAATCAGATGGTGGAGCTCTTTGTGCAGATCGATGGTCGTCCCCTCTCGAGATGGGGTTGCGATGGGGTTATATGCGCGACACCAACAGGTTCAACTGCCTACGCTTTTTCTGCGGGCGGCCCGGTCCTCTGGCCTGAGGTCAATGCACTTGTTCTGGTGCCGCTAGCCGCTCACGCCCTCTTCTCCAAACCCATGGTCATATCGCCTGATTCACATATCGTCATCGAGATTGAATCTGCTACTGCTGAAATATCGGCTGATGGAATGCGGAAATTTGAATTGTGTGCCGGAGATCAAGTAACCCTGACTCGCAGCTCTCAACAAATTCACCTTGCATATATTGAAGATGGGGTCTTTACCGATCGTCTCGTTGCAAAATTTAAATTACCGGTTGAAGGCTGGCGTGGTGGAGAGAAGTAGTTTTCTCGAACAACTCTCAATTCGATCGTTAGGTGTTATCGAATCTGCTGATTTGGAGTTCACTCCTGGATTCACAGTACTAACAGGGGAGACCGGAGCCGGAAAAACAATGGTTCTCACCGCTCTTGGATTGATTCTTGGGGCTAAGTCTGATGCCGATTTCGTACGTACCGGAAGTGATCGGCTAGTTGTCTCCTCTCGCTTCAGATTGCCTGAGCACATGCATAAACACGTACACGAACTAGATGGTGAAGTAGAAGACGGAGAAGTAATAATTTCGCGCTCTGTAACACAACAAGGAAAATCGCGAATCACTGCAGGAGGAGTTCAAGTTTCGGCCACGCAAGTAAATGCTCTTGCTCAGGAATTGGTAGAAGTCCATGCGCAGTCAAGTACGGCGAGATTGTTAAAGCCGGCTATTCAGCGAGATCTTTTGGATGCCTATGGATTGTACGAAGATCAACTTAAGTCGTATCAGAATGCCTACGCCTCATATAAAGAACTTTCGGCACGTATTAGGGATCTGAAGAGTTCGCTCCAGGAGCGGGATCGTGAAATTGCTGCGCTTAAAGTCTTCGTCGAAGATTTCTCAGAGGCTAATCCCCAGCCCGGCGAATTAGAAGAAATTGAGAATCAACTTTCCAAACTCGGTTCGGTTGAGTCGATAAATTCAGAGCTCACAAGCGCGCTCAATGCGTTAGAAGACGAGGATCAATCGGCAATAAATTTCCTTCAGCTTGCGCGCAAGCATTTAGAGTCAGTTCGGGATAAGGATTCTGATTTAGATCCGCTTCTGGATCGGTTTCTGGATTCTCTCTATGCCACCCAAGAAGTCTCTGGCGAACTTGGCCGCTATTTAGCTACATTGGAGGCTAATCCTGCTCGCTTTGAGGAGTTGCAACTACGCAAAGCAAAATTGAATCTCTTACTTAAGAAATATGGAAAGGGCTCTGAGCGCGCGCAGGCTTACGCACTTCTGTTGGAAGAAGGGGCGGGCGCTGCTTTAAGAATTGCAGATCTTACGGGTGGAGATGCTCGTCTGGCACAGATGGAGAATGAGCTTAAGGAAAAGTTCGCGATACTAAGGGAATCTGCAAACGAACTTACAAAGCTGCGGAGTGAAACGGGGAGAGAACTATCACAGCTTGTGAGCAATGAACTGACCGCTCTCTCCATGCCAAACTCTCAAGTGATCATCGCAATCGAGAGTTCTGATTCAAGCGAACCAAAGAACTACACGGACGCTGGCCTCGATGAAGTTAAGTTTCTCTTCACAAGCCACACTGGTGCTGCGCCACTCCCGTTATCAAAAGCAGCAAGTGGCGGCGAGCTTTCGCGCGTAATGCTCTCTATTGAAATAGTTCTAGCGAAAAACTCACCAGTGGGAACATATATTTTTGATGAAGTCGATGCAGGAGTGGGCGGAAAGGCCGCGATTGAGGTTGGTCGCAGGTTGCACCTTCTAGCTCAGAGCGCGCAAGTCATTGTTGTAACGCATCTGCCGCAAGTTGCGGTATGGGCTGATAATCACCTAGTCGTTAGCAAGGACGAGAGTGGCTCATACTCGCAAAGTAGTGTTGTACGTGTTGAAGATGAGCTACGAAAGAGAGAGATTGCTCGACTCCTTTCAGGACAAGATCAGTCGGTGAGCGCCCAAGAACACGCCGCCGAGCTCCTGGAGTTGGTTCGAAATTCTCGCTAGCTAGCGTGATAGGTTTGTCTCCCATGACCACCTCTCATGTGACCAAGCATCTATTCGTCACCGGAGGCGTCGCCTCTAGTTTGGGCAAAGGTCTCACCGCTTCCAGTCTTGGGCGGTTACTGACTTCACGAGGTATTCGAGTAACGATGCAGAAACTCGATCCATATCTCAATGTCGACCCAGGCACCATGAACCCCTTTCAACATGGCGAGGTATTCGTTACTGATGATGGAGCTGAAACAGATTTAGATATCGGCCACTACGAAAGATTTCTGGACACAAAGCTTCACGGTTCCGCCAATGTGACCACCGGTCAGGTCTATTCCAACGTTATTGCTAAAGAGCGACGCGGTGAATATCTAGGCGACACGGTGCAAGTGATCCCGCACATCACCAATGAGATTAAGGAGCGCATTCGCGCGATGGCTGCCCCAGACATTGATCTGGTAATTACGGAAATTGGCGGAACTGTTGGAGATATTGAATCTCAGCCATTTCTTGAGGCGGCTCGCCAAATTCGACAAGATGTCGGTCGAGAGAATGTTTTTTACCTACACGTCTCGCTCGTTCCATATATTGGGCCATCTGGAGAGTTGAAGACCAAACCCACGCAGCATTCGGTTGCGGCGTTGCGTTCGATAGGTATTGCACCCGATGCAATTGTGATTCGCTCTGATCGCGAAATTCCGGATTCGGTGAAGCGAAAGATTAGCGCCATGTGCGACGTAGACCTGGAGGCTGTCGTTGCCGCAGTCGATGCACCTTCGATTTACGATATTCCTAAAGTCCTTTATAGCGAGGGATTAGATTCTTATGTTGCTCGGCGTCTTGGATTAGCAAGCGGTGAAGTTGTGTGGGGCGATTGGAATGACCTGCTAGAAGTAGTTCATCATCCCAAACATCAAGTTACCGTCGCCCTTGTTGGAAAATATATTGATTTACCCGATGCCTATTTATCAGTTACCGAGGCACTTCGCGCTGGCGGCTTTGGAAATAATGCGAAAGTAAATATCAAATGGGTTCCCAGTGATGAATGTGCAACTCCTGCTGGAGCCGCTGCGCAGCTCGCAGAAGTCGACGCAGTGTGCGTTCCTGGTGGATTTGGTGTTCGTGGAATTGAAGGCAAATTAGGCGCACTGACTTATGCTCGGGAGAAGAAAATTCCTACACTTGGACTCTGTTTAGGACTCCAATGCATGGTTATTGAAGCAGCCCGTAATTTAGCGGGCATCGCTGGAGCTAGTTCAGCAGAATTTGATCCCGATACAAAGAACCCGGTGATATCTACGATGTCATCTCAAGAAGATATTGTCGCCGGACGTGGGGACATGGGTGGCACGATGAGGCTTGGTCTTTATCCAGCCGTCCTTGAGAAAGGTTCGCTCGTGGAACGCACCTACGGCAGTGCCGAGATTCAGGAACGACATCGCCACCGATACGAAGTCAATAATAAGTATCGCGACCAAATATCTTCCGCTGGCTTAAAGTTCACTGGTCTATCACCAGATAAATTGCTCGTTGAGTTCGTAGAACTGCCGTCAGAGGTGCATCCATATTATGTTGGAACGCAAGCTCACCCTGAATTCTTATCACGTCCGACAAAACCGCATCCGCTCTTTCTTGGACTTATCGCAGCCGCTATAGCAAGACATGGTCATTGATTTAGCGCAGATGTCTCGCTCCGTCACGGAGTATCTCAACCATCTGAGCGTTGAGCGAGGATTAAGTAAGAATACGGTTGCTGCTTATCGTCGGGATCTATCAAGGTTTATGCAGTTCGCAGAGGAAAATTCGGAGCAAGATCTCTCTGAAGAGTTCATGTCCTCATATGTGGCAACACTGAGGGGCTCCCCATTGAAACTGGCAGAGTCGTCGATATCTAGGGCGGTAGTGACTATTCGAAATTTTTCTTCCTTCACATCCAAAGAAGAGAA
>CAEZYL010000072.1_pt1 | contig 6456 bp, 8 predicted proteins | sample 7265501 | NCBI WGS metagenome assembly CAEZYL01 (sample SAMEA6813933, study PRJEB35770) | freshwater metagenome | biome: Freshwater; feature: Freshwater reservoir; material: water | place: Czech Republic | collected 2017-04-14 | depth 30m m
AAGGGGAGCAGAATAAGAGCGCTTTAGTCTTGGGTGTTCGTGCTGCTTCAAGTTGTTCAACAGTTACTAAATAATTTTGAGTTTCATCAGCAAACACTTCTACGGACTTACCGCCGGCCAGTGCGATACATTCTGGATATGTGGTCCAATAGGGAGCAGGCAATAGAACCTCATCACCTGGATCAATGATGGATGCAAATGATTGGTAGACCGCTTGCTTTCCGCCATTGGTAATAAGAATTTGGTCAGCAGTGATTTCATAATTTGAATCGCGCTTAGTCTTAGCAATGATTGCTTGCTTTAAGTCTGGTAGTCCGCCCGCAGGTGTGTAGCGATGGTTGGCTACTTTTGATGCCGCATCGATAGCTGCTTGAACGATGTAATCAGGAGTTGGAAAATCAGGTTCACCTGCGCCAAAGCCAATCACGGGACGACCGGCAGCTTTGAGCGCCTTGGCCTTACTATCAACGGCCAGAGTGGCTGACTCAGCGATTGCAGCAATTCGGCGAGAAATACGGGGCTTTTGCTCTGAACTCATGGGCTCAGTATGCCAAACCACGCATGAGCTCGGTCCCGCCCATTCCTCAGTTTTACTCACACCCATGCTGGGCTCTACACTTCCCGTTCTGGCGCTTGCAAAGGGTCATGCTTAGTCATGCCTCCGTAACGCTTGAAGGGCAGTAGCTCAACTGGCCAGAGTTCCGGTCTCCAAAACCGGCGGTTGGGGGTTCAAGTCCCTCCTGCCCTGCAAGGCACTTAAGAAGTAATAGAAGTAGAAGTATCTAGATGTAACTAGTTATGACGAGTAGAAAAGAATGAGGTAGTTCGCGTGGCTGATGAGAAGCAGAACGACGAGAAGAGCTTAGGCCGACTCGCGGGCATTGGCCTTTTCTATCGCCAAGTGATCTCTGAACTTCGCAAGGTTGTATGGCCAACCCGTAAGCAGCTCAGTACTTATACATCTGTTGTTCTAGTTTTCGTAGCTTTCATTATCGCCGTCGTCTCACTGCTCGATGTAGTGCTGACGAAGATCGTTTTCTGGGTATTTGGTTAAGGGGCAGTTAAGTGACTGAGAATGTAGAGAACCACGTGGACGAGTTTGAGGCTGCGCTCAGCGCTGCCGACACATCTGCGTCAAGCTTCGTCAACGATATTGCTGTAGACACACTTGTTGCTGATGAGGAAGTCGGAACTCCTGATGCGCTCACAGCTATTGATAGCGCAGTTGATGAGATCGCTGCTGAAGAGTCCGCTGAGTTAGAAGAAGAGAACGATGAGAACGCTGAATTTCGCGCCGCTCTTCGCAATGCACCTGGCGACTGGTATGTCGTCCACTCATACGCAGGTTTTGAGAAGAAGGTTAAGGCTAACCTCGAGAACCGTAAGCATGTTCTCAACATGGAAGAGCACATTTTCCAGATTGAAGTTCCAGAAGAAGAAGTAACCGAGATTAAGAATGGACAGCGCAAGCAAGTAAAGCGCAATGTATTTCCTGGTTACGTACTTGTTCGCATGGACCTCACTGACGAATCTTGGTCATGCGTACGCAACACTCCAGGAGTAACCGGTTTTGTTGGCAACGCTCACCATCCATCACCACTCACACTTCCAGAAGTTGAAAATATTTTGGCTCCACGCCCACAGAAGAAGTCCGACAAGATCGATATCAAGATGGTCGATTTCGAAATCGGAGAATCTGTAACTGTTATGGATGGTCCATTTGCGACCTTGCCAGCATCAATTTCCGAAATCATGCCAGAGCAAGGAAAGCTCAAGGTATTGGTCTCTATCTTTGGCCGCGAGACACCTGTCGAGTTGGCTTTCAACCAAGTTCAGAAGCTTTAAGACCCGAGAAAAAGGAAGATAAAAAATGGCACCAAAGAAGAAGATCACTGCGCTCATCAAATTGCAGATCCAAGCAGGCGCAGCAACACCGGCTCCACCAGTGGGTCCAGCCCTTGGTCAGCACGGCGTTAACATCATGGACTTCGTTAAGGCATACAACGCTGCAACTGAGAGCCAAAAGGGTCAAATCATCCCTGTTGAGATCACCGTCTTTGAAGACCGCTCATTCACATTTATTACCAAGACTCCACCAGCATCACGCCTTATCTTGAAGGCGGCTGGCGTTGAAAAGGGTTCACCTGTTCCACACAAGACTAAGGTTGCAAATATCACTCAAGCTCAGGTGGAAGAGATTGCAACACTCAAGATGGCAGATCTCAACGCTAATGATCTTGCAGCAGCAAGTTTGATTATCGCCGGAACTGCTCGTTCTATGGGAATCACAGTTTCCTAATTAACAAAAAAGAATTCTTAACTGGAAAAGTTCCAGATAAGAGTGGGAGGACCTCGCTGGTCCGCTAACCACAACCCGACTCTCGAGCCTGCTCGAGAAACAGGAGATGAAATGAAGCGCAGTAAGAAATACAAGGCAGCGGCAGAGAAGATTGATTTCAAGAATCTCTACACACCTTCACAAGCCGTTAAGTTGGCTAAAGAGACAAACACAACTAAGTACGACGCATCTGTAGAAGTTGCACTTCTTTTGGGCGTTGACCCAAAGAAGGCTGATCAAGCAATCCGTTCAACCGTTAACTTGCCACACGGAACCGGTAAGACTGCCCGCGTTCTCGTATTCGCAGGTGGAGAGCGCGCTGACGAAGCACGCGCTGCTGGTGCTGACATTGTCGGCGCAGATGAATTGATCGATGAAGTTGCTAAGGGTCGTTTGGATTATGACGCTGTTGTATCCACACCAGAATTAATGGGTAAGGTCGGTCGCCTAGGAAAGGTACTTGGACCTCGCGGTTTAATGCCTAACCCAAAGACCGGAACCGTAACCACCGATGTTGCAAAGGCTGTAACAGATATCAAGGGCGGAAAGATTGAATTCCGCGTTGATAAGAACTCCAACCTTCACTTCCTCATCGGCAAGGCATCCTTTACTGAGCAGCAATTGACCGAAAACTACATTGCAGCGCTCGAAGAAGTTATGCGCTCCAAGCCAAACTCTTCCAAGGGTCGCTTTATTCGTAAGGCTGTTATTTCAACAACGATGGGACCTGGAGTCCCCGTTGATCCAAATATCATTCGCGAGAACGTAGACGCGAACTAATTCGAAGTATCTCAAAAGGGGGCTTTTCCAGAAATGGAAGAGCCCCCTTTTTTAAATTTAACTACAATTAACTCATGAGCACGATAGTCGATACCGCACCTCTTGTTCTTGATGTCGGTGTAGTTCTCCTCTTGGCAGCAACTATGGGATTTCTTGCCCGTAAAGTTGGGTTGCCTGCAGTCATTGGTTACTTAATTACAGGATTAATGGTCTCTCCATTTACGCCTGGATATGTAGCAAGTTCAGATCAACTCTCCATCCTTGCCGACATTGGCGTAGTTCTCCTTCTCTTCGAAGTTGGAATAGAGATCGATCTAAAGAAAATTCGAAAGGAGCAAAAATCCCTTTTGTGGGGAGCGCCTATTCAAGTATTCATTGGACTTGCAATCGGAACACCAATATTTCTCTGGATGGGAATCCCGCGTCTAGGCGCGCTACTACTCGCGCTTTCATTGGCAATGTCATCAAGCGTAGTGATCGTTAACATCACCCGAAGCAAGAGAAGAAAGACGGATACCGGGACAGAAGACGGGCTCTTGGTGTGGAGCGTTATTCAAGATATAACCGGCGTTACTTGTGCCGCTTTCATTCTTACATTCTTTGGAGCTAGCGATAAATCTCTTCCCGTTGCAGTGGGAAGCCTCATTGCTTTTGTTGCGATCGCATACTTAGCGGCTCAAACAATTCCACGCGTTCTCAGAGCAGTCCGCTGGGAGCAAGATCTCTTTCTTATCTATTCAGTTTCTATCGGGTTAACAATCGCGGCACTCGGAACAGTTGTTTTTGATATCCCCATGGCACTTGCTGGATTCGTTGCCGGGCTTGCAATCAACCAGAGTCGAGATACTGATGAGGTCCGTAAAGCGGTCCTTCCATTCAGAGATCTTTTTGCTGTTCTCTTTTTCGTGGTCATAGGTTCTTTAATAGAGCCTTCCCAGATTAAGGATGCCTGGCCATTTGCCGCAGTTATGTTGGGATTACTCATCACATTAAAAACTCTGCCAGCAATGCTCTTAGCGCGCATTGGAAAATTGAAAGTAAAGCTTTTGCAATTTGGAATAGGGTTGAGCCAAATTGGCGAATTTTCATTCGTACTTGGCGCTATTGCTTACTCTCAGAAGGCCATCACCCAACCACAATTTGTCGGAATCTTGCTGGCTGTGGTGCTCTCCATCATGGGTTCGACGCTGCTGGTACGCGTAATTCCCCGCAAGGGCTGAGATCGATTTGGGGGATAGCCCACCTCTCTCTTACTATTGGGCCTTCACCAAAGACTGCAGGTCTTTTGGCCCAGGCCCTATTGCCCGGACCAGAAGTTAATTGCGAGAAATCGCAGCCAGCATAGGTGCACATGAGATAACCCTCGTGCGCATTTATGCGCCGGGGATTTTTTAATTTTCGGCCGGGTATCACGTGAACCGTAAGACCAAGACAAGATAGAAGAAGTAGTAACTAATGAAAGGTAGCCACAATGGCTCGTTCTGATAAAGCAGCGGCAGTAGCTGAGCTAACGGAAGATTTCCGTTCAGCAACCGCAACTGTTCTGACTGAGTATCGCGGACTTTCCGTGACCTCAATGAAAGAACTTCGCCGTTCACTTGGTGGAACAACCAAGTATTCGGTCGTAAAAAATACCTTGACCAAGATTGCTGCAAAGAATGCTGGCGTTGAGATCTCTGATGATCTTCTCACCGGTCCTTCTGCAGTTGCCTTTATCAAGGGTGATCCCATTGATGCAGCTAAGAGCCTGAAGAACTTCCAGAAAGAGAATCCACTACTTGTTATCAAGGGCGGAATCTTTGAAGGAAAATCAGTCACTGTTGCAGAGATTATGAAGCTTGCAGATCTCGAGTCCCGTGAGGTTCTCCTATCCAAGCTCGCTGGTGCAATGAAGGGCACAATGGCCAAGGCCGCACGTACCTTCGATGCACTTCGCATCAAGTTGGAAGCCGGTGCTCCAGCAGCGCCTGCTGCTCCAGCTGCTCCGGCCGCAGAAGCTCCAGTTGCAGAAGCAGCACCAGCTGCCGAAGCCGTTGCAGAAGAAGTAGTTGTTGCAGAAGCAGCTCCAGTTGTTGAAGAAAGCGCTGCAGAGGCACCAGCCGCTGAAGCAACCGAAACCCCAGCAACAGAATAAATTTAAGAAACTATAAGGAGAAATAAAAATGGCAAAGCTCTCACAAGATGATCTCATGGCTCAATTCAAGGAAATGTCCCTTGTTGAACTTTCAGATTTCGTAAAAGCATTCGAAGCAGAATTCGATGTAACAGCAGCAGCTCCAGTTGCAGCAGCAGGCGGCGCAGCTGCCGGTGGCGCTCCAGCAGCAGATGCACAAGATGAGTTCACACTTATTCTTGACGATGCTGGTTCACAGAAGATTGCTGTAATCAAGGAAGTACGTGGCATTAACTCAGCTCTTGGCCTCAAGGAAGCCAAGGACTTGGTAGATGCAACTCCTGCAACCTTGATCGAAAAGGGAACAAAGGAAGCTGTAGAGAAGGCAAAGACTGCTCTCGAAGCAGCTGGCGCAAAGGTAACAATCAAGTAATTACCTTTCTCTTAAATCTCTTAAAAGGCCCCGGAGTTAATTCTTCGGGGCCTTTTTCATGCTCACTGTTAGCAATTTATAAGTAACTCAAAATAGTTTTAACGTGTACGGGAATTGATGTATGACTGAGGATCCCAAGAGGTAGTACGCCTAACTTCGCGCAGTCAGAAGAAATACTTTTGGCCGTAATCGTTAGGTATCTCTTTGAATGGAAAAGAAAAACTAATAATCCGTACAATCGTTATATCTCTAGTAGTTAGTGGGGGATCGCTACTCAATATAAATAGCGCATCTGCCGCACCAGCTTCAAAACCAGCAGCGAAGGCAACACCAGCTCCTGCACCATCACCGAAACCGGCACCGATTCCAGTTTTGATTGCAAAACCAACTCCACCGCCAACCTCACCGCCACCTCCCGCGAAAGTCACACAATTACCAAGCTTTATGCCTTGGACTCTTACTCCAACGCCGGTAAAAACGTTACCGCCCGTAGAAGAAAAGAAAGATAATGGCGGAATAAAAATTACATGAAGTGGATTTAACACAGTTGCAACAATTGCACTTGCGGCGGCTACCGGTTTAGCAGCCTATGCAGAGAAGGTTCCTGTAAATTCTCCACTTTCGATAAGTATTGGTGCTTTAATTGCTGTAACTTCCAAAGTTCCAGGAAATGTTGGCGAGATTGCAAACCTCGCCTCGATAATTGTTGGTTCAGTATCATTATTTAGTGCCGCTAGAGGATAGGAATAAAATGACAATTCGAAAGCAATATATAATCAATTACACAATTCT
>CAEZYL010000077.1_pt1 | contig 6043 bp, 6 predicted proteins | sample 7265501 | NCBI WGS metagenome assembly CAEZYL01 (sample SAMEA6813933, study PRJEB35770) | freshwater metagenome | biome: Freshwater; feature: Freshwater reservoir; material: water | place: Czech Republic | collected 2017-04-14 | depth 30m m
GCGCGAAAAGAGGTGGGCTTAGCACTCCAAACGAGCAAAAGAAGCAAGATTGATGGGGGTGAGGGCGTGAGTAAGCAGCATCGACTCAACTCCATCCTTGAACTCTTGGTCCAACGCGGAAGCCTTGAAGTAGAAGAGGCGGCATCGGCGCTCAATGTCTCACTCGCCACCATTCGTCGAGATTTTGATGCTCTAGCAGCTCGTCAATTACTTAACCGCACTCATGGTGGAGCGACTGCCACTGGTGGATCCTTTAGCTTGCCACTTACATACAAAGTAGCAAAGAGCGATGATGCAAAAAAACGAATTGCAAGTGTTGCCTCGGCGATGGTTGTACGCAATCAAATAGTCGGTCTCAACGGCGGTACAACTACTACGGAAGTTGCTCGAGCTCTTGCTGCAGATTCACGCTTCGCAGCAGGTGATGCTGGAGATCCGCCAGCTCTGACCGTTGTTACAAATGCACTTAATATTGCTACCGAACTTACGGTCCGCCATCAGATAAAGATTGTTGTTACCGGTGGAGTTGCGCGTCCACAATCCTACGAACTGACTGGGCCATTCTCCGAAGAAGTTCTCAACAACGTCATGATTGATATTGCATTCATTGGCGTAGAAGCGCTTGACCCAATAAATGGTGCGGGTGCTAGCCACGAAGATGAAGCACGAGTAAATCATTTAATTGCTAGTCGTTCAAAGAAAGTCGTCATTGTTACTGACTCCTCTAAATTCGCTAATTCCTCTTTTGCAATTATCCGTCCAGCAGCTGAAATTAATACGGTAATTACCGATGATGGAATTGCTCCAACCATGAAGAGAGAGTTAGAGAAGTTAGGCATTGAAGTTGTTATCGCCTAAATTCCAATTCGGGGCGGGCGCAATTGGTGCATTTAATGTCATTCTCCTAGAGCATGCCGAAGCACTTGTAGCGGGCGCAGAATCTGCTCAGTTGCCGGTTATTTTGCAGATAAGTCAGAATGCAGTTTCTTATCACGGCTCCCTTAAACCAATTGCTCTTGCTACCCAAGCCATCGCTCAAAGCGCTGCTATCCCTGCGGCCCTTCATCTAGATCACGCAGAGGATCAAGAACTTATTCGTCAGGCGCTAGATTTAGGATTTGATTCTGTGATGTTTGATGGTTCGCATTTAGATTATGCAGAGAATGTCGCTGCCAGCAAGAAGATGGCAGATTTATGCAAGAGCTATAACGTCACAATTGAAGTTGAGCTCGGTGAAGTTGGCGGCAAAGATGGAGTACATGCGCCAGGGGCTCGAACCAAGCCCGCCGAAGCAAAGGCCTTTGTCGAAGCCACCGGCGTTGATCTATTAGCCGTTGCCGTCGGAACATCGCACGCAATGACCACCCGCGATGCCACGCTCGATTTTGATCTCATCGCAGAGTTAGCAGAAAGCGTCGGAGTTCCTCTCGTTCTTCATGGTTCATCCGGTGTCAGCGATGCAGATTTGCAACGCGCAGTTCGAGCTGGAATGCGCAAAGTTAATATCGCAACTCATTTGAACCATGTCTTTACTGATTCAATTCGTTCATCGTTGGCCAGTGATTCTGCTCTCGTTGACCCGCGCAAGTACATCACGCCAGCCAGGTCCGCAGTCACAACCGAAACTGCCCGCTTACTTCGACTACTATCCCTGAGTGTTTAGTTTCCTTGCCTTCATAACTGGCGCAGTTGTATCTATTCAATCTCGCGTTGCCGGTGAACTAACTAAAGTTGTCGAAAACGGAATAACTGCCGTCGCCTTCTCCAATTATGTTGGTTGGGTCCTGCTTACAATTCTTGTCTTTGGAATCAAGCGCGAGCGCGCGGGTTTTCACGCCGTAATTCATGCACTGCGAACAAAGTCGCTTCGCCCCTGGGAAGTTCTAGGCGGGTGGGGTGGAGCAATTTTTATCGCAACCCAGAGCACCCAAGTTCCGATTCTTGGCGTCGCACTATTCACGATTACATACATTGCCGGCCAAACCATTTTTGCCCTCATCGTTGATGAGCTTGGATTAACAACCAATGGCAAAAAGAAGATCAACGCTCTTCGGGTAATCACATCGCTCATCACTCTCATTGGCGTGATGGTTGCTGTTTATCCTGATCTCACCTCGGCGCAGTTCGCGGCTTTTCCTATCATTCTTGTAATTGTCGTCGGCGCAGCAACTTCGTTACAACAAGCACTCAACTCGCGCGTTAATCAGGTTGCACAACGGCCGCTGGTCACGGCTTGGTTTAACTTCACTGTCGGCGGTTCGTTGTTAACACTAGTTATGGGCGTGCGCGTTTGGACTGGACATCCCTTTGGGTCGCTGCCGACATCGCCGGATCAGTGGTGGCTTTATAGCGGCGGCCTTCTGGGCTTAATTTTTATCGCAACTACTGCATACATTTTGAAACATCTCGGAATGCTCAAATGGGGACTGGTTGGAGTTACAGGTCAATTAATTGGAGCGTTGCTCCTTGATTGGATAGTTCCTGCGCATAGCGGAGCAATCAATCGATTCTTAATTATTGGATCGCTAATTACTTTGGCTTCGGTCCTCGGGTCGAGATATTTTGAGAGCAGAACGAGTAAAGACGCTTAGTCGTCGTCGCCTTCATCGCGTTCGTCATCTCGCTCGTTCTCATCGTCATCATCGCCGCCACCAGTTGAACCGATAGAGGTTGCAGGCCCACCGAGTTTGGTTGGTGTCACCTTAATCGTTGTGGGCGTAGTTCTGACTTGGCTAGTTGATTGATCCACCGGTGTTGCAGTGGGTGGCGTACTTACCGTCGAAGAGGTTGAGGTGGGGACGGATGTAGAGATGACCGGCGCGGGATTCGAGCCTTGATCAGAACCAGATGGGTTTATCGAGAGAAAAGCTACGACGCCAGCTACTGCGATACCGCCGATTAAGATCCCTACATTTTTTTCCATGCCGTAATAATGGGTCATAAAGTGTAAATTCCCTAGAGCCTACGCTGGGAGCTTGCTGAGGAGAACTTCCAAAACCGCTGAAAGATGGGAGAATCTGCCTATGCCTAAGATTCAAGCGAGCAACTTAATTGCCCACCGCGAACTTCGTCGCGAGCAGTTGATGGCAGCAGCCATGGAGCTTGCTGTCAATGAGGGCGCCCAAGCAATTACCGTTGCAGCAGTTGCAAGCAAGGCTGGACTCTCTCGAAGTTCTATCTACGAATACTTTTCTAGTTCAGCTGATTTAGTCGCCGATTTAGTCATCGAAGAACTCGAGCATTACTCCAATCGTTTAGCAGAAGCCATTAAAGGTGTCACTGATCCATACGAGATGATCTCTCTCTGGATTGAAGAGGGTTTGCGGTACGTCGTTGATGGCCGGCACATGCTCGTGAAGTCGCTTAATACTGTAACCCCGCCGGAATTTCGTAAAGAAGAGATTGCCGTCGGCCATCGCAATCTTTTAGTGCCGCTTCGTAACGCACTAGCCGCAACTGGAATCAGTGATATTCGAGGAGCATCAGCATTTCTCTCTAGCGTTACAGACGCTGCATCAGTCCGTATTGAATCCGGAAATGATGCAGAGCTCGAAATCCGCAATGCAAAAATATTTGCTGTTGCAGGACTCCGAGCTCTGGCTCAGTAATTTCTTACTTGGTAATTAATATTCCAAGCTTTGCTTTATATTCCTTGTAATTATCGGTCCCAATAGCAGTCGCAGTAATTGTGCATCTGCCAGGTGTTAAACCAATCAAGGTGTTATCCACTAATGTACAAATTCTCTTTGAAGTGGATTGATACACGATGGTTTCACCGAAATTGCTCTTTAAGGTTAATGAAGTCGGCTTGCCGCGCTTGACCTTCTTGATCTTCTGCTTAACAACCTGAGTTCCTTGACCTAAGTAAAACGGATAATAACCAACTGATGTTCCAGTGCGAACTTCTAGATTGCAGGTTCCGGTTGCAGTAACCGCCTTGATTGTTCTGCCTTCGACCACACACAAAGTCTTGCCGGAAGGATCAGCAGTAAATTTCATTGTTGGTGTTGTGCCATCTGATGCGGTTGTGACCACCGTTAACGGCGTGCGATAAGCAAGAACAACTGAGGCCTTATTTTGCTCAAGGGTAGTTCCATCGATTGATGCAGTTACGGTTGTGCTTGAGGCAGGAGTTGCTGGAGCTGCAGTTGTTGTAGAAGTACCTGCGACATAAGTAAATGGAAAGAATTGATCCTCAGAGGTATCTCCTGCAGAACTAATGGAGTCGAGTTCTACCTGGATTCCACAACTCTGATAAGCGCAATCCGCACCCCAAGCGCGTCCATTATCAATTGTTAATTTAATGAGATCGCTCGGCTTAAAGGATGCACCAGGGGTTGCAGAAATCCAGAGTGATCCGGACTTATTAAATACAGTCGGGCGTTTACCTGCGGCTGGTTGCACTGCTTGATAAACATACATTCCCTTACCTGTAGGAAATTTACCTATAACCATAGTGACGACATCACCTGAAGTTAGAGTCGGCAGAGCATTACCAGCAAGTGGGGCACCTGTTGGTGCGGTGAACATAACTGTTGTTGTTGGGGCGGCATTAGCAACATAAGTGCTGCTAGCAACAAGAGCAGTTGAGGCGATTGCTATTACGATTTTCTTCATTCTCATCCTTTGTTCATCCTTATTTCTTAAAAGCTAAAGGTATATACATATCGCGGGTGCGATCTTCCGTGCGGAGGTGATCGGCGCGAACATAAATAGCACAGGCTATTTTGCGACAATCTATCTTGCCAATCAAGGGTGAAACTTTGAGGGTCACCTTAAAACGGCCGCCTGCTTGATACGAACGTGCCAGCCCCGTTCCATATGAGGGAGCGTTTGACGAGATCCAGATTGAAGACTTAGTTGCACCTGTCTTATCCATACCGCCACCACATGGTGTTGGGAGCTCTATCTTTGGTACGACCTTGCACATTGCTACATAAATCCCGATTGTTTCATCAAAATGTGTGCCGGTGATTGTTAAGAGGTCACCGCTCTTAATGGCCGATGCCTTCGAGACTGTAAGGATTGCGCCATCACTTGCTTTAACCGAACTCACTGCTGCGTGGGCAGAGGACACTGCAAGGCTAAATAGTGCAACCATTGCAGTAAGGAGAATCTTTCGCTTTAGCACTACCGAAATTTAGGCTATCCCTATGAGGGGCGCCTCCGACAAATGCCGCAGGAACGTCGGAAACAAGCGTGAACAAGACTGTGATAATCCTCCTATGAAGGTTCGAGTGGTTATCGCAGTCGCGATATTAGGCGTGCCACTAACAATCAATTCCGCTAGCGCTACCAGCGTTATAAATATTTCGCCTGCCACAGTTGGTTTGCCGATAGTTAATTCGGGTGAAGCTCCTGCATATAAAAGAATTGTTGCGCTAGGCAATGGTGCGGCCGAGATCGTCGCCGCACTTGGTTATAAGAAATATTTAGTAGGCCGCGATATTGCTTCGGCTATGCCTGAGCTAGATTCTGTTGCTTTCGATACCTCTGGTCATCAAGTGAATACCGAGAAAGTTCTCTCACAAAAACCAGATATTATTTTTATCGACAACAACACAAGCCCACAAACTGCACTTCAAGTCTTAAAGAATTCAAATATTAAAATGGTAAAGATTCCAAGTGCTTACACTCTCGCAGATATTTTGCCTAAAGAAAAAGCTATTGCCGACGCACTTAAGGTGCCTAAGGCTTATTCATTGCTCAGTTCAAAAATTTCGCAATATACAAATCCAATTTCACAGAAGAGAGTTGCTTTTCTCTACTTACGTGGGACCTCTTCTATTTATCTGGTGGGCGGCAAAGGGTCAGGTGCTGATTCCATTATTCGTTCAGCCGGCTTTACCGATATCGGAGCAGTTAATTTCAAAACACCGTTCACAGATTTGAGTGCTGAAGCGCTAGTCAAGATGCAGCCAGATGTCATCGTTTTAATGACTAAAGGGTTGCAATCTGTCGGTGGCATCGAAGGACTATTGCAACTTCCTGGCATTGCCCAGACCCCAGCCGGCAAGAAGAAACGTATTGTCACCATCGATGA
>CAEZYL010000081.1_pt1 | contig 5564 bp, 4 predicted proteins | sample 7265501 | NCBI WGS metagenome assembly CAEZYL01 (sample SAMEA6813933, study PRJEB35770) | freshwater metagenome | biome: Freshwater; feature: Freshwater reservoir; material: water | place: Czech Republic | collected 2017-04-14 | depth 30m m
ACAACATTGCCGCGCTTATTTGAAATGCCGGCGATGTTATTGCGAGAGCCATTGGGATTAGCGCCTACATAACGCAGAACAATGCGACCTTCAGCTTCTAGTTCTGCCAAGGTCTCATCGCTGCATTGGAACGAGCCTTCGCCATTCTTAATCGGAATAACAATCTCTTGACCCTTGGTGTATTCGGAAGTCCATGGCGTCTTTGTATTTTCAACAGAGACAGTCTGGTCTTTGCAGATGAAGTGAAGATCAGCGTTACGAGTGAGTGCACCAGGCAATAAATGTGATTCGCAGAGAATTTGGAATCCATTGCAGATTCCTAATACTGGAAAACCATGCTCTGCTGCCAAAATAATTGACTCCATAATTGGCGAGAAGCGACTGATTGCACCGCAGCGCAGATAATCACCGTAGGAAAATCCGCCAGGAAGGACAACTGCTTGGACTTCCTTTAAATCGTTATCACCATGAAAAAGTGGAACCGGGATTCCTCCGGCTAATTCAATCGCGCGCAGCGCAGAACGATCATCCAGACTGCCCGGGAAAGTAACGACGCCAATGCGCATTACTTCTCGACCTTTACGACAAATGTTTCGATAACTGGATTAGAGAGCAGAGTTTCAGCGGCTTTCTCTACTTCTGCTAATTGCGCAGCAGTCGGTACACCTTCAACTGTTATCTCAAAGCGCTTACCCTGACGAACTGCTTGGGCAAAGGTGAAACCTAACCGAGGGAGTGCTGAAGCAACTGCTTGACCTTGTGGATCCAAGATCTCTGGCTTCAACATAACTTCAACGACGATGGTGGCCATATTTACTCTCCCTGAGTGAGTTTGGTGAAAGCGGATAGATAACGCTCGTGTGTTTTTGCAACAACTTCTTCGGGGAGTTCTGGTGGAGTACTTGCGCGATCCCAACCAGAGGAGAGAAGCCAATCACGAACAAATTGCTTGTCGAACGAGGGTTGGACTCCTCCTGGTTGCCAAGTATTGGCATCCCAGAATCGTGATGAGTCAGGGGTGAGGGCTTCATCGCCCAGGCAAATATTACCTTTTGCATCGCGGCCAAACTCGAATTTAGTATCAGCCAAGATGATTCCGCGTGTGGCGGAGTAATCGTGGGCAACGGTATAAAGCTGAAGTGTTAAATCGCGAAGTGCAATTGCATCTGGTTCACCGATAATTTCAACGGCCTGCTCGAAAGTGATATTCATATCGTGATCACCATCTTCAGCCTTTGTTGCAGGAGTAAAGATAGGAGTCGGCAATTTAGAGCCATCTTGCAGACCAGCGGGAAGTGCTATCCCACAGACGGATTGACTTACTTGATACTCCGCCCAACCAGAACCAGTTAAGTATCCACGCGCAACACATTCAATCGGAAACATCTGTAACGGTTTAACAATTACTGCGCGACCAGTGACTTCGCTAGGAACATCAGTGGAAAGAATGTGGTGCGGAACGAGTCCTTCAAATTTCTTAAACCAGAACATCGATAGATCGGTAAGTATTACGCCTTTGCCGGGAACAGTTGTCGGCAAGATGTAATCAAAGGCAGAGATGCGATCGGAGGCAACGAGAAGAAGTTCGCCGTTTTCATTCGTGTATAAATCGCGGACTTTACCGCTGCGCAGATGTGTCCATCCGGCAATCTCTTGGGTCATCGAATAGAGCCAGGGCGATACTGCGCTGCCGCAGCGTGTGCGGAAGTGATCGCGCCAATGCGATCAACAACTCGCTGAGTTTGAGCATGTGCATCTCCGGTAAATTCAAGTGGCTTTGCGAGAAGTGCTTCTAGTTCTTTGAGAGTAAGAGGAATGCGATTATCAGCCGCAATTTCAGCGATCATGGTGTTGGACTTACCTTCACGAATACCAAGTGCTGCCTTAACTGCGTGCTCCTTAATAACCTCGTGGGCAAGCTCGCGTCCAACGCCAGCTTTTACCGAAGCCATCAAAATCTTGGTGGTAGCTAAGAATGGAAGGTATCGATCAAGTTCAGCTTGAATTACAGCGGGAAATGCACCAAATTCAGTAAGGACAGTTAAGAAAGTTTCGATTAGGCCATCAAAGGCGTAGAACGCATCTGGCACAGCAACGCGACGTACGACGCTGCATGAGACATCGCCTTCGTTCCATTGGTCGCCAGAGAGTTCACCGACCATGGATGCATATCCGCGCAAGACAACAGCAAGGCCATTCACGCGTTCGCAGGAACGAGTATTCATCTTGTGTGGCATTGCAGATGATCCGACCTGACCGGCTTTGAAACCTTCAGTGACGAGTTCCGCACCTGCCATTAACCGAATAGATGTGGCAAAAGATGATGGTGCTGCGGCTAATTGAACGAGTGTGGTGACGACATCAAAATCAAAGGAGCGCGGATAAATCTGACCAGTGGAATTGAGAACATTATCGAAACCGAGATATTTAGCAATCTCAGATTCAAGTTTGCTGTGCGAATCAGATGAACCTAATAAATCTAAAGAATCTTGCGCGGTACCGACTGGACCCTTTATTCCACGAATTGGATAGCGGGAGATTAAATTATCTAATCTTTCATAGGCAAAGAGAAGTTCTTCGGCAGCAGATGCGAAACGCTTTCCGAGGGTGGTGATTTGTGCCGGAACATTATGTGAACGACCAGCAATAGGTTGGTCGATATATTGAGTTGCGCGTTCGGCGAGAACTGCGAGAACTGCGACGACGCGAGCGCGAGCAAGTTCGAGGCCATCGCGAATCTGCATCGCTTCCACATTCTCGGTGAGATCGCGTGAAGTCATTCCGGCGTGGATTGATTCGTGACCTGCGAGCGCGTTAAATTCTTCGATTCGTGCCTTAACATCGTGACGTGTCTGCTTCTCACGCGCATCAATGGATGCGAGATCAACTTTAGTAATTACTTTTTCGTAATCAGCAATCACAGAATCAGAGATAGCGTGACCGAGCTTTGATTGCGCGCGCATGACTGCAATCCATAATTTACGTTCAGAGATAATTTTGGATTCTGGCGCGAAGATGGCCCGCATTTGTGCGGAGGCATATCTATCGGCGAGCAAACTCACTGCCCTATTCTCGCTCATTACTTCCCCTTCTCTGCAATTGACGCATCTAAAGCGATATCACTTCGGTAATGGCTACCGTGAAGTGTGATGCGAGAGATAGCTAGGTAGGCCTGATCGCGGGCATCGGTGAGATCAGAGCCGATTCCCGTCACTGCGAGAACGCGGCCGCCAGCCGAGTGAAGAACGCCATCCTGGAGCGTTGTTCCAGCGTGAAATACAGCAGCGCCTGATTGGTCAGAAATCCCGGTAATTGGTAAGCCAGTAACTGGAGCTGCGGGATAACCCTGCGATGCCAAGACAACGGTAACGGCGGAATCATCTGACCAATCCAAAGTCATCTCATCGGTTAATAAACCAGTCGCTGCTTTATATAAGAGTTGGGCGAGTGGTGTCTTAAGTCTGGGCAAGAGAACTTCGGTCTCGGGATCACCAAAGCGGGCATTGAATTCGATCACCCGCAGACCTTTGCTGGTTAAAGCAAGACCGGCATAGAGCAGACCAACAAAGGGAGTTCCGCGCTTCGCCATCTCATTAATAGTGGGTTTCAAAACTTTTTCTAGCGTCTCTTCAATGATGTCAGCAGGAGCCCAAGGAAGTGGTGAGTACGCACCCATGCCGCCAGTGTTCGGACCGAGATCACCATCAAACGCTCGTTTGAAATCTTGTGCAGGTTGCATAGCAATCACACGCGTGCCATCGCTAATTCCAAAGAGTGAAACTTCTGGGCCATCAAGAAATTCTTCGATGACAACTCGCGGCGACAACAGCGCATGTTCGATTGCAGCGCTGCGATCATCCGTGACAACTACACCCTTGCCTGCTGCAAGCCCGTCGTGCTTAACCACGTACGGCGCACCAAAAGTATCGAGCGCCGCTTCGACCTCTGATTTATTAGTACACGTAAATGATCTCGCAGTTGGAACACCCGCATCACTCATTACCTTCTTTGCAAAATCTTTTGAGCCTTCTAACTGCGCAGCAGCTTGTGATGGACCAAAGCAAGCAATTCCGGCCACCTTGAGCGCATCGGATAAACCATTGACTAGAGGTTTCTCTGGGCCGACAACAACTAAATCAATTCGCAATTTCTGGGCAAGCGAAACAACGGCAGAGTTGTCATCGACATTTATTGCATGACATAAAGCAATTGCTGCAATACCGGGATTGCCTGGTGCAACGTGAAGTTCTTCGAGCTGTGGGTCCCGATTGAGTGCTGCTGCGAGTGCGTGTTCACGCCCGCCGGAGCCAATCAGGAGAACTCTCATCGGTTAGTTGATGAGGTCTCTGACCGCGATGGTCTGATCGCGCCCGGGGCCGACACCGATAGCGCTCATCGGTGCTCCGGAAATATCCTCTAGATATTTCACATACGCACGAGCGTTAGCCGGCAGATCTTCAAGCGTGCGAGCGCCAGAGATATCTTCGGTCCAGCCAGGCAGATATTCGTAAATTGGCTGCGCGTGGTGGAAATCAGATTGCGAAGAAGGAAGTTCTTCTACCCGCTTTCCATCAATATCGTAGGCAACGCAGACTGGAATCTTCTCCCAACCGGTCAGAACATCTAATTTTGTTAAGAAGAAATCGGTAAGTCCGTTAACGCGAACTGCGTAACGAGCAATCGGTGCGTCATACCAACCACAACGACGGTTGCGACCAGTAGTCACACCAACTTCGCCACCGATAGTGCGAAGTTTTTCGCCATCTTCATCAAAGAGTTCGGTCGGGAATGGACCAGAACCAACGCGAGTTGTGTAGGCCTTAACAATTCCGATGACGCGAGTGATCTTGGTTGGTCCGATTCCAGAACCAGTCGATGCACCGCCCGCAGTTGGATTGGAGGATGTTACGAATGGATAAGTACCGTGATCAACATCGAGCAATGTGCCTTGTGAGCCCTCGAGCAGAACATTCTTATTAGCTTTAAGGGCTTGATCAAGAAGCAGAACGGTGTCGCAGACATAAGGGGCCAAGATTTCTGCATAAGCAAGATATTCCTTGAGAACTTCTTCGACTTCGATACCTTTGCGATTAAAGACCTTGATAAGTACTTGGTTCTTATCGCGAAGTGCGCCTTCAATTTTTTGGCGCAGAATAGAAGGATCAAATAAGTCTTGCACGCGGATACCGATGCGATTGATCTTGTCTGCATATGCAGGTCCAATTCCGCGACCGGTAGTTCCGATTTTAGAATTACCCAAGAAGCGCTCGGAGACCTTGTCGATGGTGCGGTGATAAGGCGTAATCAGATGTGCATTGGTAGAAATCTTTAACTTAGAGGTATCGATGCCTCGCTCGTTGAGTCCTGCGATCTCTTGAAGCAGAACGGAAGGATCAATCACAACGCCATTACCGATAACGGGAACGACGTTAGGACTTAAAATTCCAGAAGGCAGTAGGTGCAACGCATACTTCTCTTTGCCAATAACAACGGTGTGTCCGGCGTTATTGCCACCTTGATAACGAACAACGTAATCAACGCGGTCGCCAAGTAGATCGGTCGCT
>CAEZYL010000085.1_pt1 | contig 5283 bp, 5 predicted proteins | sample 7265501 | NCBI WGS metagenome assembly CAEZYL01 (sample SAMEA6813933, study PRJEB35770) | freshwater metagenome | biome: Freshwater; feature: Freshwater reservoir; material: water | place: Czech Republic | collected 2017-04-14 | depth 30m m
CATTGATTTAAAAGTTCCGCGCGGATCCATCTTTGGATTCTTAGGTCCTAATGGATCCGGTAAGACCACCACTATTCGCATGATCTTGGGGCTGGCCAATATTTCTGCAGGCAGCGTGTCGTTATTGGGGCGCTCCGTTCCCAATGAATTAGGTCAGGCGCTGCCGCATGTGGGCGCACTAGTAGAAGGACCTGCGTTCTACCCATACTTATCAGGGCGAGATAACTTAAAACGATTTGATGCCGCCGACCGTTATGCCAATCCCAAGACGCGTAATGAACGAGTAGATGCGGCGTTGGCAAAGGTGGGGTTGAGTAGTGCAGCTGGAAAGAAAGTACACGCCTATTCATTAGGCATGAAGCAAAGGTTGGGAATCGCTAATGCGCTGTTGCAACCGCGCGAGCTTTTGGTACTGGATGAACCGACTAATGGTTTAGATCCACAAGGAACGCGCGAAGTACGTAATTTGATTAGATCACTCGCACTCGAGGGAATCACTATTTTTATCTCTAGCCATTTACTTGTGGAGATTGAACAGATTTGCACTCACTTAGCAGTGATGAGTCGCGGTGCGATTGTGGCGCAAGGCAGCGTCGAAGAACTATCGGCGAGCGAGATATTGAATCTACGATTAGTAACTGCACAAAGTGCGAACGCATTGACTGCCCTGAAGTCAGTCGGGATTAATGGCGTTATCGATGGCGAAGTCGTTACAGCGCTGGTGCCAAATGGACAGATTAAACCGGAGCAGATTGTGCAGGTCTTGGTCGAACTCGGTGTGGGAGTTCAATCCTTCACTTTGGAAGCGCCAACCCTAGAAGATCGCTTTGTCTTGCTAACCGGAGAGGGCTTTGATGTTGCGCGGTAAATCTTTAGCGGGATCACTCGTAGCCTCCGAACTCTCGGTGCTCTTCCGTCGACGTCGCACGTGGGCGATGTTGGTGACGATTTCTATCATTCCAATCCTCCTAGCGATTGCGGTGAAGTTATCGGGCTCCACAATTCCACCAGGTGAAGGCCCACCATTCTTAGATAGAGTCAGTCAGAACGGACTCTTTGTGGGATTCACCGCAATGATTCTGGCGATTCCACTGTTCTTGCCGCTGACTATCGGCGTTGTTGCAGGTGACACGATTGCGGGCGAGGCAAACACCGGAACGCTTCGTTATCTCTTGGTAGCACCGGTTAATCGTGCACGATTGCTAGTTGTTAAATTTGTCGGAGCCGGAGCTTTTGCAATTGCCGCAACCGTAACCTTGATGGTGACGGGAATAATCGTTGGCGCAATTCTCTTTCCGGTGGGGCCAGTAACGCTCTTGTCGGGCGATGTCATATCAATACCAGCAGCTCTACTTCGAATTTTCTTAGTCGTTGTTTATGTGACGATTTCACTGTTGGGGCTATCTGCTGTCGGACTCTTCATCTCTACGTTGACAGTGATTCCAGTTGGCGCAATGGCAGCCACAGTGGTCTTCTCCACTGTCATGCAGATTCTGGCCACGTTGCCACAGATTTCAGTCATACATCCGTTCTTGATTAGTTATAACTGGTTGGGCTTTGCGGACTTGCTGCGCAATCCCATGGAGCTCGGTTCATTCGCCAGCAATATTGCCTTACAGCTTGCTTACATATTCATCTTTGGATCACTTGCTTACAGCCGATTTACAAGCAAGGACATTCTCTCGTAGCTCTCTTAAATCTCTCCGCGCTCTAAACCTTCGAGAACTTCTTGGGCTCGCTCTTTGAGTTCAGGTAAATCACTCAATCGCTTAAGACCAAATACTTGTTGGCTCATGCGATGGTTCTTGGCAAACTCTTCTTTATGTCGGTCGAGGAAATCCCAATACAAAGTCGTGAATGGGCAGGCGTCATCACCGACGCGTAGTTTGGGGTTATAGACACAGGGCTTACAGTAATTAGACATTCGAGAGATGTAAGCACCGCCGGCGGCATATGGCTTGGTCATCATTGCGCCGCCATCGGCGTGAACACCCATACCGATGACATTGGGAACCATCACCCATTCACTGGCATCGATGAATACTTCGCGCATCCAATCGAGAAACTCTTGTGGATTGGTGCCGGTGATAAGCGCAAGATTAGAGAGCAGCATCAGGCGGGGGATGTGATGCACCCATGCGCGAGATTGAATATCGGTGACTGTCTGATTAATGCAGTTCATCTTTGTTGCATTTGGATCAGAGAAGAGTGGGAGTAATTTTTTGGTCGCGTGCAACTGATTGTTGTTGCGGTAGTCCGGACCCAAATACCAATACATGCCATTTACATATTCGCGCCAACCAATGATTTGGCGGATAAATCCTTCGGCGGATTCGATGGGAATAGTGCCGGCATCAAAGGCCTTTCTGGCGGCTTCAACGACTTCAGCGGCGTGGAGGAGTCCATTGTTTAAATAGGGCGAAAGGAGTGAGTGATGGAGCGCCCAGTTGTCGGTGGTCATCGCATCTTCGAGCGGTCCGAACTCTGCAAAGTGGTTATCGATGAAGTTCTGTAATTGTTTGAGTGCACCTTCACGAGTCGTAGCCCAGGTGGTGGTCGCTTCATGTCCGAGCTCTTTTGCGACTTGTAGATCAATCTCATCACGCTGGTGATTTAGATAGTCAGGCCCCTCATACTTCTTGGGTGGTGGCAGACGGTTCTCTTTATCAAAGTTCCAAGAACCCCCAATCGGATCCTTGCCCTCCATCAAGATATTGAGTCGGGTGCGCTGCTTTCGATAGAAGCTCTCCATCAAGAATTGTTTCTGATCATCGGCCCAAGCCTTAAAGAGTGGGCGGGGAGTTAAGAAGAAATCATTATCGACGAAGGTAACGCCATGCTTCTTGAGTGCTTGGAATTGAGTAAACGAACTAGGTTCAGCGCAGATAATGGGCAGATTGTTGTGCTTCTTCGAAATAGTTTCTAGGCCATTGATTGTCGTAGGTGCTTTGATGTATTCAACAGTGAAACCATCGTTCTCGAGTTTCTGAGCGAAGTGCCGGGCGCTGGATATAAGAAAGAAGAGGCGCTCCTTGTGCCAGTTGCGATCCGTGGTCATTCGTGCACTTTCGACCATTGCGATTACATCGTTCTTGGGATCGGCCTCTTTAAGCGCCCCGAAATCCCGATGCAGATGGTCGAAGGGGATGTAGATAATGCGAGGCATGAGGCAATGGTAGGTCAGAAACCCTAGAGGCGTTACGGATAAGTAATGTTCACACTAAAGTCTTGGGGAGCAAGATCTGTAAAACTGCAGATATTTTGGCGAGCCATAAAATCAATCTCTTCTTTGGTCTCTGCGAAGGCGTGAATTTCACCAAAGCCAGTTAGATCAGTAGTAACGAGCCAACCGTCCTTATAGGGAACAGCTCGAGAGTTGAATAGTTCCTTTGATTTTACTTCCACCAGTTTGCTCCTAACTCAGGTTCGCATTCTTTCACTATTGCAAAGAATTCGCCATGTTTTACGTCTGCATGTTTTCCGAAATGAATTTGAGAACTTCCCAGAGTATAGATCTCATGTCGCCCTCGATGTCGAAGCTCAACGAAGAGTAGTTTCCTTTCATATGCGGCTTTTGAAATCATTTTCTTAAGTTCTCGCTTCTTCACTGATGTAGTGAAATGCAATGGAACTATAGCGCTCGTTTCGAAAGTAATAACTGTGGAAATTTTCTGGTTGTGAATAATGATTTACTAGCGTTTGCCAGTTCTGTTGGCAATCGCGATATTCAATGATGATGTCGCCCCAGTTATACCTGCGCCAGTAGGTACTGCAGTAGCGGAAATAATTGCGCTACCGCGAGTCGATGGTTTCCATGAGCAGGTAGCTTGAGCATTTGGAGTGGCGCCTGTTGTAGGACGATTCTTGCACCCTGGTATGAAGAGGCCATTTACTTTAAAAGTTACTTTGGATGGAGCCGTAACGACAATCGTAATTGTTGTCGCTGTTCGATAAGAGGCTGCGCTAGATAGCGAAAACGTGCTAAAACCAGTGGTATCCAAGACATCAGTAACAGTTACCGTAATAGTTTCATATCCAATATTTGCAGCGCCATCAACTGCTTTGAAGGAGATGATGTAAGTGTTATTACTGCCCACATCAGTCGGTGCTTCAAAATCTGGGGCGGTAACAAACGAAAGTGCGGTTGAGGAATCAGTGAGCTTGGAGATGCTGAATTTAGCTTGATCCTCCCCGCCGTAAATAGTGATGGTCGCTGATTCACTAGCAATTATGGTTGCGACAGAGGTTTGATTTTCTGGTGAATTGAAAGTATCTGCAGAAGTAAAAGTCGGAGGAGTGGTGTCGGGAAGCGTTTCGGCAACTAGTGTGATGGTGATTGAGCCAGCGGTATTGCGATTTGAAGCAGCGGTATTAGTTTGACTCGTCCCAGAATTGTAAGAACCGCCGCCAGTGCCGGGAGGATATGAACTTCCAGTTGCTGTGTTATTTCCTCCAGTGCCACCGTAATAACCTCCGCCTGCGCCACCACCATTGCCGCCTGCGCCACCACCACCAAAGCCACCGTAAGGCGTTCCACCGATAGTTCCAGGACACTGATCACTGCCACCAGTTCCACCCGTTCCACCATTAGTGAATGCTTGTGATGCAGGAACGCCGGTTCCATTGTTATTAAATCCTGCGCCACCTTGTCCTTGACCACCGCAACCAGAAGAGCCAGTGCCAGCTGCACCACCATTTGAATTCGCAGGAGATGGGTTATTTGAGCCATCACCTCCGTTGCTAGAAACGTAGGATGGACTTGTAATTCCGCTTCCGCCACCGCCACCGCCAACGATGATGGCAACATTTGCACTTGTCGCGACAAATGATCCGCCACCGCCACCGTAGCGATAATCACCAGAACCAACAGTCACACCAGTTTGTCCCACCAATAATTTCAATATTGAGCCTTGAGTTAGCGTAAAAGTTCCTGTCATCGATGCGCCATTACCACCGGCAGCGCCCGCACCTCCTGCACCGATTGCGCGAATTGTGTAAGTGCCATTTGCGGGTACTGTCCATGATTGAATTCCACCGGTGACGGTGAAATATGAATTGTTTTCATCCCACGTTGTGGAGTAGGCAGTTCTGCATGATGTCTGCGTTGGGCCGTTCTGTCCGGTCGTTGAACAGTTGGTAAAAGTATGTGATGTGAATACGTAAGTTGCGGCTTGTACCGATGAAACGAGAGATAGATGCGCTGCTGCCAGAATGAAAGCAGCCAACACATTCTTCTTGGTCCGCATGAAGTGATTCTAAGTCTCTTAGGCGGCAAGTACCAAG
>CAEZYL010000093.1_pt1 | contig 4746 bp, 3 predicted proteins | sample 7265501 | NCBI WGS metagenome assembly CAEZYL01 (sample SAMEA6813933, study PRJEB35770) | freshwater metagenome | biome: Freshwater; feature: Freshwater reservoir; material: water | place: Czech Republic | collected 2017-04-14 | depth 30m m
ATAACTCACGATTCAACAGTAGACCAGGTAGCGTCACTCGATTTACAAGATATGAAATAAAGAGTGCTGCCACTCAAAGACTTGAAGTCTAGAAATTTAAGGACGAAACAAAAGAGCTAAAGAAGCATCACTTATTCAATACTGATACCGCAATTGTGCACAGGATCAGTAAGTAAAGAGCAATTGCACCCAATCTATATAGGTATCGCCCTTTCTGTGTCTCATAAAAGAAAGGTTGAGCAGTTATATGTGATTCGCTTAAAGCCTCCATCGCGCTAAAGAAGAGGACGGGCGTTAGACCTAGGATCAAGTAGAGCAGATTGAGCGAGCGATTGCTCGTTGATGAAGCAAAAAAAGTGAGAGCAAGACCGATTGATGAAATGATGGCCAACCTTGGCGCACCGATCACATTAAGCCTTGTGAATCTCTCACTGGGTTTAGCTCCGAGCGCTTTAAGAAGACCGGGCAAGATTACTAATCCAATCAACACAAGAGTTGCAGTTGAGATGTAGCCGAAGAATAGACCTGCGAATAACCAAGCCCAAGCGCCTTTTCGAAAATATTGCGTGACCTGAAACCACTTCCCCATTGGGACGGTCTCTGCCACAATTTCGTTGATCCGACCGGTGAAATGTTTAGCCACAAATGCTTCGAGAAAATACCGCAAAGCAATTATCACACCAGTTACCAAAGCTATTTGAAGTGCGTAATCTTCAATCTCTGCACTCTCGAGGCGTACAGCAAGTGCATCGACCACTTTCCACACTATCCACGCTGTGAGCAGTGGGCTCAGTGCATAATCCACCATCCGTTCCCAACGACCCTTGCGCTTTGTGTGCACGCCATCGAAACGTCGAAGCGCTCCAGCAAACAGCGCCGGACCGGTAGCGAGCGTGAAAATAACAATTAATGAAACGTATAGTTCTCGCGTTTGCACCGTATTGTCTGAAAAAATCACTAGCGCTGAGAAAGTAGCCGCAGACATTGCCCCGGCAAGGGAATCAATACATCCCAAAACAATCATAAGTGTTAAGCCCAGAGCCGTAGGTAAATGATTATCAACCACAAAACTCTTAAAACCCAGAATGATTCCTAACGGATAAAGTAGGAAGGAAAAAGAGCCGATGGATGCACGAAGATAATCAGCATCTCCAAGAATCGTTGCGGTAGGTGTAGAGAACTGACCCACGCGCCGAATTAGTCGCGGGACTTTCTGAGTGAAGAAGCTCCATCTATCAAGGGTAAATAGGGAACGTAATAATTTCGTTGGTCTTGAGGCAAGCGAGAACTTGCGCTCTTTGCGACCAAGTAGCTCAACCTTCTCTACTTGAGGAGCGTTCTGTGCCGGTACGGGTAATCCTGATTGAAGCATCGCCGTTGCAGAGAGACTTACGCCGAGATAAGCGCCGATGGCTAGACCTAATGAAGTGACTTTAGTTATGGAGAAATCCGCAATACTCGGATCCTTTATCTCTGCGGGAGCAACAGGGATATTTTCGTCGGTTTCGTCCACAATAACCGGTTGCACATATGTGGCCGCAGTGATGCTATCTGCGTAGTTTTGACTCCACCAAATAGTTCCACCTAAAACGTTATCGGTACGGCACGTAGTGTCTCCAAAATCTTGTACGAAAGGTTCGTTATCTGCCGTTATTCGAGTCGGGCATACCGATGGTCCAGTACGACCAAAAGAAATGGCTGGAGTTGGTGGATATTGCGAAGACAATTTGATGTTGGAATCAACTGACCAGACGAATTTTGAGGAATCGTTCTTTGATGGAAAACAAGTTGCGTTAACTACTGCGTTATTGTCAAGGTCAAGAACGTTTGTCGCCGACAAGTATTGATCCAAGCATTGTGTTCCAATCGCATTCGCAATCGCAGCTCCGGACACGCTCGCAAGAAATAGAGAGCTGAAAAGCGCAACCGCAATAGCCAGAATTCCACCGATAGTTGCGCGTCTCACGCCATCACAGTAACTCTGTCGGAGGGTGTTTCCTAGAGTAAACCTTGCTTATCGTTTACCAGATCTCAATCCTGCGAGAACGTTTGCCGTCGGAGCCCAATTCACCGTAGCTGATCCGCTAGTCGTATAGGAAACTTTGACAGTTATCTGTCCATGAGACGATGGTTTCCACCGACAGAGCGCAGTAGTACTTACAGCTGGCACGCCTTTGCAACCCGGAATTATCTTCTTGTTCTCGTAGAACGTCACCTTACTATTCAAGGGAACTGTGGCAGTTATCGTGTTCAGCGCCCGATAGGCAGGAGTATTGCTTGCTAAAGTAAATGAAGCTGATGAGACCAGCGGTGCGTATCCAAAGGTGGCTCGTTCGTTATTAAAGTCATTAAGAACGGTGGAGCTCTCTAATTTGGAATTCCACATTCTAAATCGAGAGATGCTGCCGTTCATTCCGCAGGCCGAACAATTATTTCGGGCATCACCAACCCATAATTGATCTGAAGCATTTCTATTTCGAGTAGCACCTGTATATGGCGAACCATCGGCAACCCCATTCACATAAAACTGAAGTGCCCCTGCCAAGGTCAAAGTAAATCCAACTTGATACCAAGTGTTGAGCGCTAACGTAGTTGAGCCATAACTATCTGAGAGATTAGTTGTGTATAAATTCAATCGAGGACTAGATGCTGTATTGCGAACCGCAAAATGCCAATCCGAAGAACTAGAGCCGGAATAGTTGCTAAACCAGTGACTCGCCAGAATGTTCCAGTCCACACTCCACGAAGTGAATTTCACCCACATCATCACCGTCATATCGCCACTGGGATTCGTTGGAGTTCCCGCTGCTGACGCTGGAAATGCAGCGCCACCCGTGCCCGCTCCAGTCACGGTTAACACTCCCCCGGAATCTGAACTGTAAGCAGCGTTACCTACAAGCGTTCCCGAGATTGTTCCACCAGAAACTAAATCTCTCCACGCCGTTGCACCCGATGTGGCCAAGCTCGATGGATTGCTTGCATCTAATTCAAAAGTAGGGGAAGAAGTGACACTGGCTCGTGACGGCACCGAATATCCCGCTAGGCCCACACTCAACACAAAGGTGCCAAGGAGCAAGCGAACAATGCGGGCTTTCATGTGCGAATCTTACAACTCGCTAAAAATGCTTAGAAAGCACGTATAGGGCGTACCAATTGTTGGTCGTCATATCCGTGGAGATATGTCTGAGTGGCATCGTTGAACCAAATATCATGGCGATATTTCATGGCTTCAGTGGTTGAAGTGGAGAGATAAACGCCTCCCGTAAAACCAGCTTTGAGGGTTCCGGAGGAGTCGCAAGCAACCGCTGTATTACCAGTTGTCTGTCCGCGTGCATATTTGCAGAGTTCATTGAGTTCAGGCTTGCTCGGTATGAACCAATCCGAATATCCGGCATTGGTATATCTCTGCACAACTTTCTCTGCTGTTTGATTTAAGTCATAACCCCAGGAGTAACGGTCATAACAACCAGTTCGTAATCCAACGGTGTTATAGGCGCCCTCACCAAACACAAATGATCCTTCGTGTGAACCTGCACCAGATCCATAACATCCATGCAGGCCTGGATCTGCGCCACCGTTCCAACCATTAGGTGAAACTTCTAGGTAATTACAGTTTCTGTCTCGCGCTTCGCCACAAGTGAATGAGGTTGGTGAATAATAGAAAATCACGCCACCGCCAGGACCAGCACCAAGAAGTTCACAACTGTTATCCGTGACGCAGGTGAAGTTTGTATGCGCTCCTGATTCAAGCGTCAATTTGCTGACATTGGTTGCTAGAGCTACAGGAGTATTGAAAGTAATGGTAAAAGTTCCAGATCCACTATCTACCGTCATTCCCGTGCCACCAATACCGCGCGCAAAGCCTGTACCAGAGTAATAAATTACTGCAGTTGTCGAAGAAGTATTGAACAAGGCAAGTGGAGTACTACTCGAGCTTCCATAGGCGCGAATCGTAAAATCAGAGCCTTGGCATCCGACGGGAACTCCTGAAACGGTTAATGAAGAGAACTTATGTGAACCAGCACCCGATACATTTTCGAAAGTAGCGCGTGGAGTCAGTGTTAAAACATTTGCACCCGAACAAGCAGCTGTCGCTGATTTTCCTTGACCAAACTCAACAGGTCCGCTGGAGTTGATAGTGATATTGCCTGCAAGAGTTGTTTGTAGAAAGAAGCCGCCACCGACGACAAGTGTTATCGCAACAAGAATAGATTGAAAACTCTTTAACTGTGGGCGCTTGAATGTAAACCGCGAGGTTGGCTGATCATCAAAATACTCAGCGCGCTCATCGTCGTCACCATTGCGAAAAACTCTCATGTGCTCTCTCCAGCATTTAGTAGCTTTATCGAGGTATAAATGTAATCGCTGAGCGTGGAAGAGAAAAGCCGTCGATTCAGGGTTTACCCTAATTATTGCCTTGGTACTTGCCGCCTAAGAGACTTAGAATCACTTCATGCGGACCAAGAAGAATGTGTTGGCTGCTTTCATTCTGGCAGCAGCGCATCTATCTCTCGTTTCATCGGTACAAGCCGCCACATACGTGTTCACCAGTCATACCTTCTCTAACTGTGCAACGACTGGTCAATCTGGTCCTACGCAAGCTTCTTGCAGAACTGCCTACTCCACAACGTGGGATGGAAACGATTCATATTTCACCGTCACCGGTGGAATTCAATCATGGACAGTACCCGCAAATGGCACTTACACAATTCGCGCAATCGGTGCAGGAGGTGCGGGCGCTGCCGG
>CAEZYL010000117.1_pt1 | contig 3234 bp, 4 predicted proteins | sample 7265501 | NCBI WGS metagenome assembly CAEZYL01 (sample SAMEA6813933, study PRJEB35770) | freshwater metagenome | biome: Freshwater; feature: Freshwater reservoir; material: water | place: Czech Republic | collected 2017-04-14 | depth 30m m
CGCACTTCGTGAAATTTCATCCGCAATTCGATGCATCGCATCTGTATTTTTGAAATAAGCCTCGCTAATGCTGCGCTCAAAATGGCGCGGATGGAGCGGCACTAAATTGCGAGCAGCATCTAAGACATCAGCAACCGGACCATCTTCACGGCGGAGCATTCGCACTGCATTTGTGAGAACCGCTGGCAGGCCATGATCACGAGCAAATCCCAACATGCGACCAGCAAAGGGCGTAGAGAGTGGTGCATCGCCGCGTATTTGGTGCGATACGCATTCAAGCGCGCTATCGGCAAAAGCGCCGCGGGTGGAGTGGTAAATGGAGAGAGCCTGCGGATGCCTACGATGAAAAATTGCATCTGCTAATGGCGAGTGCGGGCCATGCAGGGCAAGAACGTTCTGCGAATAAATACTGAAGCGTTCTAAAATCTCGTGGGTCAAAATTCCATCATCACTATTGAGATTAACGGCGCTCACTAATCGATAGAGCGAATCGAGATGGCTGCCCTGTGCTAATAAAGTAATACGGAATTTCTTCTGAATAAAACTGAGATTGATACCGAGGATTGGAGTAATACCCGCTGCCTCACAACTTTGCGCAAAACGAATTCCGCCGGCCATGCCATCGCGATCGGTCAGTGCGAGCGCACTCATTCCGAAACGGGCGGCTTGTTCGACAAGTTGGTGAACATGCGCAGTTCCGTATTTAAAGGAGTAGCCACTTGCGACTCGTAAGTGAGTGAACTCTCTGCGAAGTGCCACAAGCGTTAGTTATGAGGACGAGAGGTGGGGCGTATGAGCCAGCTCTTAGTGAGTTCATCGAGTTCAATTTCAAATGTTGCCATTGCGCCTTCAGGCGCTGCTTCTACTCGCCAGATTGCGCGAGCGCCATCGTCGAAGATAGAGAATTCATCCTGTGTGTGGTTCTTGCCATCGCCAATGCGATTCCACCAGCCACCAGATTCACGCCATCTAGAGACAATGGCGTGAATGTGGAAGCGGCGTCCCTTGTAGATGAACTCGATGGGTTCACCTTCGGGGGCCAGTACATTCGGCAGGACAGGAACCCGAAGCACTGGATCGGCAGTGGGCTCGGGCGCGGGGGCTGATGATTCGAACATATGTTCGAAAGATAACCGCCTCTACCGACAGTGGCAAGTGCGCCACAACCCAGGCTCAGATCCGCACGATGTGCCCCTAATTCACCCGAACACACCCGGTATTTAGTTGAAAGTTCAACAATTAAGACTTACCGTGTACCCAACAGTGGCCGGCACGCAAGGCGGGTTCACGACTTACTAGAAAAGGATCTACATGAACGCACTATTTATCATCGGTCAGGTACTCGCTGGTCTCTACTTCATTAGCAGTGGAATTACCCACCTCACCAAGCTTGAGGCAATGACTGGCTATGCAAAGTACAAGAAGCTACCTGCTGCAAAGTTAGGTGTGGTCCTTTCAGGCCTGCTCATGCTTATCGCTGGCGCATTTATCCTTCTTGGTTATTACGTTGACCTTGCGGCCATCGCTCTTGCAGTATTCCTAGTACTTGCATCAATCATCTTCCACAACTTCTGGACCATTGAAGATGCAACAGCGAAGATGGGCGACATGGTCAACTTCCTCAAGAATATTGGTCTTGCAGGAGTACTTCTTATGTTCGCTGGCTTTGCAGCTCTTGCAGCTAAGAACGGTCTAGATATCGGCATCGTTGTATCCAAGGCACACGCAGTTCTCTGGAAGTAAATCTCCAGTAATTCACCACGAATTAAGCCTCTGAATTTCGATTCGGGGGCTTTTTTCACGCCCTGACTGAAAGAATGCGTACGTGGATATCTTCCTAGCCCTCGCCTCGGGCGCCTTTATTGGATCAGTCCTTGGCTTTATCGGCGCAGGTGGATCGATGCTCGCAGTTCCTATCCTCATCTATATCTTTGACTTCTCCCCCATCGTTGCCACCACCGCTTCACTAGCTGTTGTCTGTATTGCTGCGGTTGCCGGAGTTATTCCAAAATGGCGCAAAGGAGATGTGTTAGTAAAAGAGGCTGTCACCGTCTGGGCGCTTGGACTCATCACCAATGTTGGAGGCGGCCTACTCTCTAAACATATTCATGAAAATCTAATACTCACTGGCTTTGCACTCATTCTTATCTTTACTGGCTTTTCGATGTTACGTGCTCCGATTATGGATCGAGCCGAGAAAAAAGTTCCATTCTTGATTCTGGTTCTCATCTCTCTGACTATCGGCGCGATAACTGGAGTCTTTGGAATTGGTGGCGGATTCTTAGCAATTCCGATACTGGTGCTCTTCTTTCATACCCCACAGAACAAGGCGGCGGGTACCTCGCTCCTTATCATTGCAATGAACTGTGCGACCTCGCTCCTGGCCCATCATGCAATCTGGCATAACGTTCGTTGGTCCATCCCCTTGCTCATTGCCGCGACCGCAGTAGTCATCTCTCTGGCTACCTCACATTACGGCGCGCGAGTCAATGCAAAGACGCTCCGTCGCACCTTTGCCTTTACACTCTTCGCTATAGCCCTATTCACGCTACTTGAGACTTGGATCTTTCCTTCATGATGAAAAAAATTGCCGGTGAATTCATAGGGACTTTCTTGCTTCTCGCCACGATCGTTGGCTCTGGAATTATGGCGACGAATCTCAGTGATGATTCCGGTGTTCAGCTAATTATTAATGTCTTCTCTATTATCAGCTTGCTCTTCGTCATCATTCTTGTTCTCGGTCCAATTAGCGGTGCGCATTTTAATCCTGTGGTCACTCTTGCTGAACTCTTTTTAAAGCGTATTGATGTAAGCACGGCGCTTCTTTACATTGCTATCCAATTCATCGCTGCAACCGCGGGCACCATGGTTGCTAATTTCATGTTTAGTAAGCCACTGCTCTTCTCTTCTCACCACAATCGTGACGGCTTTCCGATTCTCCTCGGCGAAGTAATTGCAACTGCTGGACTCTTGGCCATCATCGCGCTATTACGCAAGCAAGAGAAAACCGGACTTATTCCCATAGCAATTGCCGCTTGGATTGGTTCTGCCTGTTTCTTCACCTCCTCGACATCCTTTGCTAACCCTGCCGTCACCTTTGCCAGAGCATGGAGCGATACCTTTGCCGGAATTGCACCACATTCAGTTCTTCCCTTCATGGGTGCGCAAATCATCGGTGCAATCCTTGGATTGGCCATAGCTAAAGGAATAAGTAATGAGCGATAAGAAACCATC